>OJIY01000020.1_pt1 | contig 280331 bp, 251 predicted proteins | sample 1596061 | NCBI WGS metagenome assembly OJIY01 (sample SAMEA4350111, study PRJEB24818) | metagenome | biome: human; feature: gut; material: faeces | place: Denmark | collected 2013-09
GCGGAAACGGTCACCTCCCGCCCTGCATTCCCGGCTCTCACGAACGCGACCCCCCCAAGCCATTCACAGCCCCTTCATTCACAGCCCCATCTCCCTCCTCCCCTTCTCCAAAGCCCTCAGCGTGCTGTCATGAAGCACCTCCTTCTTATACTGGTCCTGGGACAGATAGTAGGAATAGAGGATATCCGTCATAAGGAGAATAGGGAACTGGGGAGAAATCACATTGCCATGATTCAGGTGGAGCAGGGAGGGAAGAAGCACCACCTCGTCGCAGAAAGCATCAAAATCAGGTTTGTTCCTGGCTGTGAGCAGCACGGTCCTGGCCCCCCGCTTGTGGGCCTCCTCCAGAAGGTATAACACCTCCTCCTTCTCGCCGCTGATGCTGACGCCGAATACAAGGCAGTTTTCGTCCTGGAACACGCCCCTCATGCGCATCATATCGCTGTGGTCCATGGAGGTGATGTCCAGGCCAATCCGCATAAAGCGCAGCTCCATCTCCCTGGCAGCCAGGCCTGAGCTTCCTGTTCCGCAGACAAACACGCGGCCGGCCTTGGCCATGTACCGGCACACCCGTTCTATCTGCTTTTCATTTACCAGGTTATAGGTCTTATTGAGAAGCTCCTGGTAAGCATTGAGCACAGTCCTGGTGTTGCCTGTCATGGAATCCTGCCTGACCACAAAGTTTTCCTCGTACTGGTAGATGAATTCCCTGTAGCCTCTGAATCCGCACTTCTTGGCAAACCGTGACAGGGACGCCTCCGACACAAACAGACGGCCGGCCACTGACTTGGCCGAGAAATCCATCTGCTCCCTGTTATAGATGAAAAAATCCGCAATGCTGCGCTCCACCGTAGTAAAATTCACATAATTGGATTCTATAACCGGTATCACTGATTTCAGATATTCCATAATACCTCCTCCTGGCTCAGCCGAAAGCCTGTCTGAAATAAATGCAGGTCAGCTCCGGTTCTTTCCCTGTCTCTCCAGGAAATGATAGTAGGCCCCCCGCATCCCTGCGTCGTTCTGGTGCTTTGCAAAGGCCAGCTCCGTCTTCTCATATATGCTGGCAACCAGATACCGTGCAAGGGCCTTTTCCAGTCTGGGCCGCAGATATTCCTCCTGGGCCATGATTCCTCCTCCCAGCACCACAATCTGGGGGTTCAGCACATAGCATATATTGGAAATGCCTCTGCCCAGCACATCGCACATCTGGTCAATGGCTTCCCCGCATACCGTGTCCCCTTCCCCGGCCAGCTGGAAGATGCGGTAGCCGTTCCACTGTGACTCAGGCTCTCCCTTGGCGGCAGCCACCCGCTTTACCAGTATGCTGGCAGCTCCCAGTGTCTGGAAATCGCTTCCGTCCATGTGCATGTAGCCCACCTCGCAGGCGCTGTTGCTCCACCCGTGGTATACCCTGCCGCCGAGGATAATGCAGCCGCCGATTCCGGTTCCAACCGTTAGACACAGGGCTGACCGGGCCCCTGCCGCTGCCCCGGACACAGCCTCGGCCAGACCTGCGCAGTTCACATCATTTTCCACCTCGCAGGTAATACCGAATTCCGCCTCCATACCGGCCTTGATTTTCGTTCCCGCATATCCGGGAATCAGGGGAGCTGCATAGAATATCTCTCCCTTCTCCACATCCACCATACCGGCAGTGGACACACAGATTCCCTCTGCCTTCCAATACTTCAGGTAATCCGCCGCAATCCCCAGGACCTTCTCCAAAAGGGCCGGTCCGCCCTTCCATGCCTCGGTTGGCGTCTTATCCTTTGCAAGAAATGTTTCATTTTCATCCAGCACTCCGTGCTTGATTTCCGTTCCTCCGATATCAATGCAAATATACTGTTTCATTCCGGCACCGCTCCTTTTAACCTTCTTTTTGTCCTGTCACTATCCTGCCGCAAAAGGCAAACCTGCCCCGGGGCACAGTTGGATGGTCCGCTGCGCTCAGGGTCTTTGGTTTGCCTCTGTCTCCGGTTCTATATGTTTTTAATTGTCAATCCGCACCTTAAATATGGCCTTCTTGATTTTTTCAGATTCATTTACAGCCACGGCTGTGCGGTGCCCGTCCTCCGGGTAGCAAATCAGGAAATCCCCTGCCCGCAGCACCACATGGCTGTTGGGCTCACCGTCCATGGGAAGAAAGTCATCCTTCTCCACAAATTTTTTCTGCTCCATGTTCTCTATAAAGTTTAAATCAATCTGCTCCTGCCCGTCAAGCATTAAATGCACATCCAGGTAATTCCTGTGGGCTTCCCAGAAACGGTTCTCCGGCCGGGTCGTCTCATATTCCACCACATTGACAAACAGCCGTCCGCCGTCAATGGGATGGCTGCCCTTTTCATAGGACGCCAAATCATGCTCCTTAGCATAGGCAAAGCATTCCTTTAAATTTTCAGGAAGAAAGGCATAGGTCTTTTCCTGGGTGATGTTTCCAAATATCATGATTACCTCCTGTTAATGAATCATTAATTGTGGTAAATCGTTGCGTCTTTTACTGGTTTGGATGTATCCCCGTCCATCTTTCTTGTAATCATGCTCACCGGAATTCCCACTACCAGGGAGATGGCGATGGAGATGATGGAATAGGACCAGATGGATACGGAACCTGCAGGAGCCATGTACTTGATGCAGACCATGGTGACGGCTGCCACAAAGAATGCCACGTAAGCGCCCTTTGCATTGGCCACCTTTGTGAATGTACCCAGGGCAAATGTACCGCCCAGCACGCCCAGTACCAGTCCCATGAAACCGTTGAACCACTCATATGCTGACTTGATTTCACCGTTAGCCAGTACCATGGACACCAGGATAGCCACAATGCCCACTCCCAGGGATACGTACTGTGCAATCTTTGTCTGAAGGGCAAAGCTCATTTCCTTCTTGGAAAGACGCTCCTGGATATCCAGGGTCCAGCTGGTTGCCACGGAGTTAAGTCCTGTGGACAGAGTGGACTGGGATGCTGCATAGATGGCTGCCAAAAGCAGTCCTGTGATGCCTACCGGAAGCTCATATGCAATATAGGAAGCGAAAATCTGGTCCTGCTGTGCTGCAGGCGGAAGCGCGTTCTGGCTGTAGAACACATACAGGCCTGTGCCGATGAGGTAAAATACGGTTGCAATGAAAATGGACAGCGCGCCGTTGGTCAGCATCATCTTGTTCAGTTTCTTCATGTCTGTGGTGGTGGTAAAACGCTGTACAATGTCCTGGCTGGATACATAGGAGGAACAGGTGTTAAGACCCGCTCCCACAATCAGCAGGAATACACTGTCCTTCAGTATATTCGCATTGAAAATAGGCTGGTCGGCTGCCAGGAACTTGCCTCCGGCCATGGACTGGAAAATGGCTCCGAATCCGCCGTTAATTCCATTGGCCAGATAGAACAGGGCAAAGGTAACGCCTACCAGAAGAACGCTGCCCTGGATAAAGTCGGTCCAGAGAACGGATTTAAGTCCGCCTGTGTAGGAGTAAATAATGGCAATCACACCCATGGCAATAATCAGAATATTTACATTGATGCCGGTAAGCTTGGAAAGTACCATGGACGGAAGATACATGATGATGGACATACGGCCCACCTGGTATACGATGAACATGACAGCGCCCAGGACACGCAGGCCCTTGCTTCCGAAACGGATTTCAAGATAATGGTAGGCAGTGTCAATGTCCAGCTTGCTGTAGATTGGCAGGAAGAATTTAATGGTAATGGGGATGGCCACAATCATGCCCAGCTGTGCGAACCACATAATCCATGTTCCTGCATAGGAATTTCCTGCCAGGGACAGGAAGGAAATGGGACTTAACAATGTTGCGAATATGGAAACGGAGGTAACCCACCACGGAATGGTGCCGTCTCCCTTAAAGAACTCTTTCCCCTTCATCTCCTTTTTGGAGAAGAAGAGTCCGGCAAATAATACAGCCGCAAGATAAACAACCAGGATAATCAAATCAATTGTAGTAAAACCCTGCATAAATTAATCTCCCTTCTTTACTATACGGAAAACCCCGGGAAATATCCTCCTTATCCCAATGGTTTCCGGTCCGGCGCCGGTCCTTTCTCCCTCCAGAAAGGACCGCGGACCATTTACTTTAATCTCCGGCGCCCCACTGGGCCAGCAGCTGTGAACCGCGGGTCCGGCGTCTGCCCCAGGAGCATGCCCGGTCTTAGCAGTATGCTGCAACTGCTTCCTTCACCATGCGGGCTGCCTCCTTGGCAATGGCAAGGTCAGACTCAATGAGCTGCGGAAGCGGCTCCCTGACTCCGCCCAGGTCCAGGGACTCATTGATGCGCAGCATCTCTTTAATCATGCCGTACATGTTGCCGTGTCCGGAACACATCTTATAGATGATGTCGTTGGCAGCGTACTGCACCTTCATGGCCTCTTCCATCTCTCCTGCCTTTACCAGCTCATCCATCTTAAGGAACAGCTCAGGCATGGCGCCGTAGGTTCCGCCGATTCCGGCCTCTGCGCCGATGACACGGCCGCTGATGAACTGCTCGTCCGGACCGTTGAAAATAATGTAGTCATCCCCGCCTGCCAGCTTGAACATCTGGATATCCTGCACAGGCATGGAAGAATTCTTGACGCCGATGACCCTTGGGTTCTTCCTCATCTCGGCAAACAGGCTCTGTGTCAGGGCCACGCCTGCCAGCTGCGGTATGTTGTAGATAATAAAATCCGTGTTGGGAGCTGCCTCGCTCATGGCATTCCAGTAAGCGGCAATGGCATACTCCGGCAGGTGGAAGTAAATGGGCGGGATGGATGCAATGGCATCAACGCCAAGGCTTTCAGCATGCTTTGCCAGCTCCACGCTGTCCTTTGTATTATTGCAGCCCACATGAGCAATCACGGTCAGCCTGCCCTTGGCGGCTGCCATCACATTCTCCAGCGTAATCTTGCGGTCTTCCAGACTCTGGTAGATGCACTCTCCTGAAGAACCATTGACATAAACACCCTTTACGCCTTTTCTGATGTGGTACTCGGTCAGTGCCCTTACCCTCTCCGGGCTTACATTCCCCTCCTCGTCGTAGCATGCGTAGAATGCAGGAATAACACCTTTGTACTTTTCTAAGTTTGCCATAATCTTACTTCTCCTTTCAATGACCCGTTCGGTCCCCTTTATATAAAATGGTTAACATGTTTGTACTAATCCAGCGCCTGTGCAAAGGACTTTGTAATCAGCTGCGGCCTGGTGATGATGGAACCTACCACCACGCTGAAGGCCCCCAGCTCAATGACCCTCTTTGCCTTTTCCGGCGTATTGATGTTCCCCTCCGCAATGACGCGGTGTTTTACCTTTGCCACAATCTCACGGATAATTTCAAAATCATTGGATTCTATTTTCAGGTTTCTGCTCTGGTCCGTATACCCCACCAGTGTGGTTCCGATAAAATCAAATCCCAGCTGGTCGGCATGAAGGGCTTCCTCCACCGTGGAACAGTCCGCCATCAGCAGCTGGTCCGGATAGGTTTTCCGGATTTCACTGTAAAATTCATCCAGGGACCTGCCGCCCGGCCGCAGGTCCGCCGTGGCATCCAGGGCAATGATTTCCGGTTTGACTTCCATCAGCTCGTTGATTTCCTTCATAGTAGGCGTGATATATACCTTGCTGTCCTCGTAGTCCCGTTTTACGATGCCGATGACAGGCAGGTCAACCTGGGTCCGGATTTCAGCGATGTCCTCCTTGGTGTTGGCACGGATGCCGAATGCTCCGCCCTCCTTTGCTGCCAGGGCCATCCGGCCCATGATAAAGGACGAATGAAGCGGCTCATGGGGCAGGGCCTGGCAGGATACAATCAGTTTCCCCTTCAGGCTCTCTACTTTTTCGTTCATATGCGTTCCTCCTTGTTATGAGCACTTAGCTTATTATCAGTACTGAGCGGCTCTGTTAGTTCCGGCCGCTTATCTCTTGTAGCCTTAGTATAGCAGGTTTGATTTTATTTTCAATAGACTTGGATTGTTCAGAAAGTTCTTTCATTATTTTTAAATCAGGGTGCCATATTATACAAGTTTTCATCAGTTGATTTGGATATTATGCACAATAAAACGTTCCTTGTTTCTTCATAAATACAAAAAGGAAGCCTACAAGGCTTCCTGACAGCGCTCCCGGTACTGATTAGGATTCTATGATTTTATGTTATTGTACGACACTCCCACCCCCTCATAACACACTGTCCAGCCGTTTCTTCATTGTGTCAGGATTTTATATGCTGCAGTACACCGCTTTCCGTCATGGGCAATTCCAATGCACACCACCTCACCGGACAACCCGGCAAAATATTTCTGGTCTTCTATCTGCTTCAGAGCTTCATTCTGCAGCTTTTCAATATTATTTCCTTGTTTAAACTCAATAATCACATGGGGCAGAGATACTTTCAATGATTTTAAAATGATATCGCTTCTTCCTGTTCCGGATTCCAGATTACTGCTGACCTGATACACCCCCCTTAGCGTCATGCACATTCCCAGGAAAAGCATATGATACGCATTCTCTCTGGCATCCATAAAGCTCGTACAGGTAATAACCAGGTTCCTGTATATATCCAAAAAACGATTTATGTCTTTATGTGTCAGTGCCTGAAACATTTCCTGCAATCCCTGGCCTTCGATACCTGCGATTTCCGTTACCAACACCAAAAATTCCGACATCACCTCTTCATTGGGAATACGGATAACTGCTGAATTTGCGTCGATGCGCTTCTCCACTGTCACATACCCGGCATTGACAAGAAGTCCCCACAAACTATAATTACTCTCACGTTCCGTATACGAAGTATCCAGATTGAGCCAAACAGACGAAGAACCTCCTGCAGCCAATACATCAAAATCCTCCCAAAAGCTTCTACTGGCTTTTTCAAGTGCCTGCCGTACAAGATAATTAGAGGATGTATTGACCCAATAGTGGTCTAAAAATCCACTGTCCGCATAATTAAGTATGGACCATGGATTATATATCTCATCCTCTCCAAACCGGTATCCATCATACATCCGTTTAACACCGTCATCCAGACTTCTGCCATAATACCTTAAAAGTGTGTCTGCCTCCCCGCTGGTAAGCCCAAAATATCTTGAATACCGTCCATTCATAACTGTATATATTTTAGGATTATTCAGCTGCGAAAATATACTTTCTTTGGCAACTCTTTGTATGCCCGTCAAAATAGCCTGCCCCAAATCAGGGTTGCCTTTTAATCCTGCCCCATAAAATGCAGAGAAAAAGTCCCCCATATCATCATGATATCCATGTTCATAGCTGCTGATTATTGGCTGGTCGTACTCGTCGATAATCAATAATGGTGGAATTCCATAAAATTCATGAATCATCCGGGTTAAATCCGCAAGCGCAGTTGTCATGTACATGGCTGACAAATCACGGTTCTCCAGCATTCCTAACATCTGCTCAAACTGGCGGACCGAATAGGGCTTTTTCTGCGCTGTATCATCCAAATCAAACAGCTCTGCAAAACGGTTAAATTCACGGGCCAATTCCGCGCGAATCTGATAGGTCAGGAAATCCATGTTCTTTCCCTTGCAATTTCTGAGCGATAAAAAAATGACCGGACAGCTGTTAAGCTTTGACGCATAATCGGTATCCATGATATCAAGTCCCTGAAAAATAGCCCTGCTGTCTGCGTTTACATCAAAAAATTCCCGCATCATTGTCATATTCAATGTTTTGCCAAATCTGCGCGGCCTTGCAATTAATGTAACTTTATCACCGCTGTCAAGAAAATCCTTAATTATCATGGTCTTATCCACATAATAATAGCCGTTCTCACGCAATTCCCTGAATTCATCATTTCCAATAGGCAGTTTTTTCATTATGACTTCCAGCCTTTCCTGCTTTCTTATATAAAATTATAGCCGTTCTGAAGATGATTTACAACAAAAATTCCTCCCGCATCCGTTTCCAGACAATGAATCAAAAAACTGCCTCCCGGCCGGAAAACCCATTATTTCCCGCCAGGAGTCAGCTCTCTTTCTAAAATCTCTTAATTTTCTTAGACGGCGTCTTCTCAAACTCCGTTTCCCTGACAATCAGGCTGTAGATTCTCTTATAAACCGGCATATCCTTATTAAACCCGTCAATCAATTCCTGAAGCTTTCCCCGTATATCCTTAATATGCTTTTTCTTCGCATACTCGTAATCCGGGAATATCTCCGCCTCGATTATCTTATCCTTTTCCCGTACCAGAATTTCCTTCACCAGTTCCGAACGGCTCAGCTCATTTTCCAGCTCCTCCGGAGACACATTCTCACCGTTGGCCAGGATAATCAGGTTTTTGCGGCGGCCTGTGATATAGACAAAATTATCCTCGTCCACATACCCTAAGTCCCCTGTCTTAAGCCATCCGTCCTCCAATGTCTCGGCTGTCTGTTCAGGCATCTTGTAATAGCCCTGCATGACGCTGGAGCCCCTTACCCAGATTTCCTCGTCCACAACCCTGGCCTGGCAGTTGGGAAGAAGTTTTCCCACTGAGCCCGTTTTATTCTCCCATTCCAGGTTGGTGCTGATGACAGGAGAACACTCAGTCATTCCGTAGCCCTGAAGGATGGTAATGCCGTATTCCTTAAAACGGTCTATATAGTCCGGGTCCAGATAGGCCCCGCCGCTGCAAATGATTCTCAGATTGCCTCCAAAGGCAGCCTTTGCCACCATCTTTTTGGGTATCAGGTTTCCGGCATCCTTAAGCTTACCGTAAATGGACTCAATGACAAGGGGGACCAGCAGCACAATTTCCGGCTTAAACAGTTTCATGTTGCGCTGTACATGCATGATGGAATCATTGATGCAGATAATCATTCCTATGTAAAGTCCCTTTATGATGTCCATGGTCAGGCAGTACACATGGTTGATAGGCAGCAGGGTCATGGACACGGTACCTGCAGGTATCTTCATGTCCAGGCAGACCGCATTGTCAGTCAGATTCCTGTGGCTCAGCATGACTCCCTTGCTCTTCCCGGTGGTGCCTGAGGTAAAGAGTATGGTGCAGAGCTGGTCCGGGACAGGCTCTGTCTCGTATGCACCGGCATTTTCCGCTATGAGGCAGGACAGCGACAGCACATCTCCCGTCTGCTCACAGGCCTGCATGGAAACCACATGCCTGATACCCGGGCATTTTTCCTGAACAGCCTCTGCCACGTCGGCCCGCAGTTCATCGTACACCAGCATTTCCACATCCGCCCTGTTTAAGAGCTCATAAATGGCTTCCGCCGGAAGCTGGGCGTCGATTGGCACTGCCACGCTGCCGCTGTTCACGATTCCAAAATAGGTGACAATCCACTGGTAGGTGGTTGCGCCTATGACGGCAACGTGCCTGCCCTTCATTCCAAGGGCTTCCAGAGCGCGGCTTACGGCCATGGAATCCAGGTTCACCTCATTGTATGACTTATCAATGATTTCCTTCTTTACCTTGTACCGGAATGCTGTCTGCTCTCCATAAGCCTCTGCGCCGTGCCGGATTACATCCCTTAATGTCTCTGCTGCCATATCTTCCTCCTGCCCTTACGGCCTACTCTGCCTGCAGGGACTGGATATAATCCGCTGCATCCTTTACGGTCTTTACGTTGACCACTTCCCGTTCCTCTACTTCCACGTCGAATTTCTCCTCAATCTCTCCCACCATGCTCATGAAATCATAGGAGTTGAAACCCAGGTCCTCGATGAACCTGGAGTCCTCCCCAATGGTCTCCGGCGCCACATCCACATATTCACAGATGATTTCCTTTAATTCTTCAAACATATCCTTGTATCCTCCTTATTGTTATTTTCCGTTTTCTGTTCCAAATATATACCGGCTTACACCATCTCCAGGATTTCCCCCACCGTGCGCTCCGGGTCTTCCACGCCCCGGAAGATAATCCTGCAAAGGTAGTAATAGATGTACTCCAGCTTCTCCGGCGTCACCACGCCGGTCTGGTACTCAAAACCAAAGTCCAGTCCGTTGTCCTCCGCCCTGTGGCTCACCGTAAGATACAGGGTGTGGGCAGCCACGCCGTTGGAATAGCGGGCGGTCTTGTACTTGATGTCCCCCAGCTTGTCCAGGCCGGGCCCGTCGTACTTCATGGCCAGCGGCTGATAGGTAAGGCTCAGCGGCTCATAGGTCTGCCCGTCCTTAAGGTTATAATAATCATGCCTGTAGTTGAAATACTCCGACGGACTGTAATTGGCATGGCGGAAGTACTGGTTCTGGGCATCCCTTATCTTAAGCAGACCCTCCATGAAGGTGTCCTCCCTGGGCACAATGGTCCTGAAGGGGAAACAGTGAATCCTGCTTCCGCCGCAGCGCTTCTCCGACAGGGTTGCCCGTCTGGAAATGGTGGTTGTGATGGAGACATCATCCTGGTCATTTTCCTTCTGGAGATAGGTCCGAAGGCCCATTAGCAGAAGACAGGTCATGGAAATACCGTATTTCTCGCAGAAATCCAGCAGATGGCCGGAGGGTTCCCCTTCCAGGTGGAAGTTAGTGATATTGGCCTCCACATTATCCGAGGTGTTGGTAGCTGCCCGCAGCCCGGGGTTGCGGACGGCCTTTCTCTCATCCAGCAGCTTCCCCGGACCGTATATATCCGTGAAAATGGGTTCGGAGGAAGCAATCAGCTCCTGGAAAAACTCCCTGTCCTTTTCGCTGGCCCTGCTTCCGGCCTCATAGGCCAGGTCCTTTTCCAGCTGCCTGATATAGGAAGACATCTCCTTTGGATGGTCCACTTCCTCATAGAACCTGCTGGCATACAGCTCAATCACATCCCGGAAGAACAGAATCAGGGACTGGGCATCCATGGTCATGTGGTCCACGCAGATGTATAAGCCCTGATACCCATCCGGCATTTTAATCATCACAATGTGGTGCATGGGGGAATCGTAGCGCTCAAAGGGAATCTCAGTCCACTCCCTGAGCTTTTGCTCCGCGTCCTCCTCCCTCCAGCCGGTGAAGTCAAAGTGCTCGATTTCCTTTGTCTCCTCCTTCACCACATACTGGTAGATATTACCCTCCTTGTCATGGGTAAAGCGCAGACGCATGGTATCGCAGCGGGCAATGGCCTCTTTAATGCAGCTTTTAAGCACCTCCCAGTCCAGGTCCACCTGGATGGTCAGGCTGGACCCGATGTTCAGCACCTGTTTTTTAGGACAGTATTTCAGGCAGTAAAAGTGAAGCTTCTGCGCTGATGTCAGCGGGTATACCTTGTAGCCTTTCCTTGTCTTCATACTTCGTTCTCCTCTTTTCCAAAAGCACGGGCAATCAGTTTCTCAACTGCAGCTTCATAGCGGTCCGTATCCTTATAGTAAGCCTCTGCATGGCTGGCTCCCGGTATAACCAGCAGCTCCTTGGGCGACCCGCAGGCCCCGTACAGCTCATACACCATGGAACATGGCACAAAGGTATCCCCATCCCCGTGTATGAACAGGATAGGAATGCGCGCCTTCTTTACCTCTTCCCTGGCATTGCATTCATCCAGCCCGTATCCTGCCTCACTTCTGGCCATGCGGTCCGCAATCTGCATCACGGGAAAGGCCGGCATGTGGTACATGCTCCTCAGCACATGGCTGAACACTTCCCAGGCAGATGTGAAGGCGCAGTCGGACACAGCCCCCCTGACCTGCCTTGGAAGGTTTAATCCCGTGGACATCAGCACGGTTGCTGCTCCCATGGAAATGCCGTGCAGCATCAGCTCGCAGTCCTCACCCAAACGCCCCACCACGTATTCCATCCATTGCCTGGCGTCATGGCGGTCCAGACATCCAAAGCCAATATAGGTGCCCTCGCTTTTGCCGTGGGCCCGCTCATCCACCACCAGCAGATTAAAGCCGTGATTCAGATAAAATCTTGCAATGGACGTGTAGTCATTGAGTCCTTCGCTGGTATAGCCGTGGAAACACACCGCCGCCTTCCTGGAACCTTCACAGCCAAAAAAGGTGCCATGGAGCCTGAGCCCGTCCCCGGATGTTATGTACACCTCTTCCTGAGGCTGTCCTGCCAGCCATTCCCTGCTGGCGCGGATACCCGGTATATAGGCGTCCCAGTCCGTACCCGCCATTTTCCGGGTCCTGTCGCGCTTTGCATTTCCCCGGACCACGGTCCGATGGAAGAAATATCGGGCAATGCCGTATTCCCCCGCCGCTCCTGCTGCTGCCAGTCCCAGTATCCATCCTTTGATTCCCATATGCTTCACTCCTTAATGCTTCCGCCTATACAAACTTCTGTAACATCAATGCCTTTTCCAGACTTCCCTCAACCTTCAGCTTTCCTGTTGTAAATGCAAAGACCGGGTCCAGCTTTCCCGATGCCAGTCTGATAAGTGTATCTGCGGAACAGATAAACGTTGCGTCCCTGTCGTAATACTCATATGGCTCCACACTGAGACTGCCGTCCTTTACCTCTGCATAAAACGCGCCCGCGCCCTCGCCTGTAATATTAAACTGAAACGCCAGATGCTCCTCCACCCTGCTCACATCCGCTTTCATGAAAATTTCCTTTACCTTTACAAATACTTCTTCGTAGCTCATACTGCCTCTCCTTTTTCATCCGCCGCACAGACGGATATGATATATGACTGGTAAACCCTGGACTGGTAAAACCTCCAGCCAGGAATACTCCCTTTTACGCCGCCCTTTTCCAGGGAAAATGTGATATCCCCCAGAGGGAAGGCCAGCCCCCGGCCAATGGCCTTGGCAAAGCTCTCCTTAAGCGTCCACAGGCGGAAGAACCGTTCCTGCCGCTCTGTCTCAGAGGCTGCCGACATTACAAAGCTGCGCTCAGCTTCGGAACACATGCGCCGCATCAGACTCCCTTTAAACGGACGAATCCGTTCCGTATCCACGCCCAGCACGCTGTCCCCAATGGCACAGACTACCAGCCCCTCTGTATGGCTGATATTAAATTCCACGCCCCCGGCCCCTTCAAGATACGGCTTTGTACCTGCCTGGGCCATTACCTCCCAGGTCCGTCCGTACTCCTTCAAAAGACCGAAGTTCAGCAGACTCCTGCCCAGTAAATGTTCCCGCTCCCGGTTATAAAGAGTGCCGCCGGGCTCGTATGAAGCCAGATAAATCATGAGGTTTCCTCCTGAGGTTCCATTCAGCGCATTTCCGGCGGGGTCCTGCCCCATGCCATTGAATTCCTTGTTTTCCAATATTTCGACCAGTGGTCGAACCGGAATTGAATTAAACATAACATGTTTTCGACCGCCAGTCAAGTCTAGCGTTTTCATTTATATTCTGCTATACTTGGATGTATTCTAAAGAAAATACCGAGGATTTTTTATGCAAAACCATAATAAAAAGGAGATGATACTGGATGCCATGCAGGAACTTATGGGTTCCTCCAATGTCCAGGCCATTTCCGTCAGTGATATTGCCCAAAAAGCCGGTATCGGGAAAGGAAGTATCTATTACTATTTTTCTTCCAAGAACGATATCATAGATGCAGTGATTGAGAGGAACTACTCCCGCGTCCTGGACAAAGGCAGGGAGCTGGCTGCATCCTCCCGCCTGGATGCCTTCCAGAAACTGGAAATCATATATCACGCCTGTCTGGATTCCTCTATGGAATTAAGGCGCCGCGAGGAGATACGCACCTTTAACGAGCAGCAGGAAAGCGCCTTCATACACCAGAAGTTTTCCCGCATCATCATTACCAAGCTGAAGCCCATACTGGCGGACATCATCCGGCAGGGCGTACGGGAGGGCAGCATCCAGTGCAGCTTTCCGGAGGAAACAGCCCAAATCGTACTGACCGTGCTGACCATCACCCTGGACAATCATCTGATACCCTCGGACGAGGCGGAAATCGGCCGGATTCTGGCTGCCTTTACAGAGATGCAGGAAAAGGGCATGGGAATCCCTTGCCACACCCTGCAGTTCCTGATGCGCAAAATCTGACTCTTATCTCCAATAAAAGGGCTTTTCTCCCACTTTGGGCGGAAAAAGTCCTTATTTTTCTACTTTTCCCTATCCTTTTTTCCCATTCTGTCTTATAATATCAATGGTTTAACGGGCTGCCAGATGTTTCCAGCCCTATTGAGATATCAGCGCCCATTTTTATATTCATCCACAGGTTCCGGGCGCAGAGAGGATAGAGAGGACTATGAAAGATACACTGAAACAGGCTGCACAAAAAATCCTGCTGGTGGTCCGCGACATTGCGGTCAGCCTCCTGGGCATCACAGGCTGGCTGTTCCACGCCCTTCTGGCCGTGATTACAACCGGGTTCATATTGGGAGCCATCCTGTGCCTGCTTATCTATGCCAAGGTCAGGCCAGACCTGGACCAATGCCGCGAACTGGCGTATGACAAGCTGGCCCAGATGGAACGCACGGATTTCTCACAGCTGTCCGACACGGTAATCTACGACAAGGACGGCAGGCAGATAGGACTTATCAATGCCGGCCACTACCAGTATGTGGGCATAAACGGCATCAGCATGAACATTCAGAATGCATACATTGCCCAGGAGGACCGGCGCTTTAAAAGCCATACAGGCGTGGACTGGATTGCCACCTTCCGTGCCGGTCTGGCTCTGGTGAAGCACAGGGGCCAGGTTACCCAGGGAGGGAGCACCATCACCCAGCAGGTTATTAAAAATACATACCTGACCCAGGAACAGACCTTCACCCGTAAGATTGTGGAAATGCTGCTGGCCCCTGAGATTGAGAAAAAATACTCCAAGGCAGATATCATGGAGTTTTACTGCAATACCAATTTCTATGGCCACCAGTGCTATGGCGTGGAAGCTGCCAGCCGCTATTATTTCGGCAAGCATGCAGCTGACCTGACCGTGGAGGAAGCAGCTGTCCTGGTAGGCATCAGCAACAGTCCCTCGGCCTACGACCCGGTAGCCCATCCAAAAGCTTCCCTTGAAAAGCGCAACGACGTGTTAAAGAGCATGAATGAAATAGGCGAACTGTCCGATGAGGATTACGAAAAAGCCCTGTCAAAGCCTCTAACTGTGGTCAAACAGGAATCCGAAGGCACGGATGAGAACTATCAGAGCAGCTACGCCATTCACTGCGCTGCCCTGGAGCTGTTAAAAAAGGACGGCTTCGAGTTCCGCTACACCTTTGAGGACAAGGATGACTACAATTCCTACATGGAACGGTATACCACTGCCTATACGGAAAAGTCGGACCTGATCCGCGCAGGCGGCTTCAAGATATATACTTCCCTGGACAGCAGTCTTCAGGACATGCTTCAGGCAGACATTGACCAGGGTCTGGCCTCCTACACAGAACTGCAGGACAACGGCAAGTACGCCCTCCAGGGCGCAGGCGTCATTGTGGACAACCAGTCCAACTATGTGGTGGCCATTGTGGGCGGCCGGGGAAATGAGGACCAGTTCAACCGGGCCTACCTAAGCGCCAGACAGCCGGGCAGCACCATTAAACCCCTGATTGATTACGGCCCTGCTTTCGACACCGGGGAGTATTATCCCACCCGCATGGTTGACGACCACAAATGGGAGGACGGGCCCTCCAACAGCGGCGGCAATTACCATGGAAACGTTACGGTCCGGGAAGCCCTGAACCGCAGCCTCAACACAGTGGCCTGGCAGATTCTGGAGGACATCGGTGTAAATTACGGACTCAGCTATCTGGGTGAAATGGAGTTCCAGAAGCTTACATATGTTGACAACGGCGTACCCTCCCTCAGTATCGGAGGCTTTACCAACGGCGTCCGTGTAGTGGATATGGCAAAGGGCTACAGCGCCCTGGCCAATTACGGGGTTTACAACGACCGCACCTGCATCACCCAAATCATCCATGAGCACGACGGCGACCTGACCAAGGATTTGACGCCTGCCGCCAGACAGGTTTACCGGGATGATTCCGCCTTCATGCTCACCGATATCCTGAAAGGCACCATGACCTCCCCCTACGGCACCGGACGGGGACTGGAACTGGATAACGGCATGCCGGCAGCCGGCAAAACAGGAACCACCAACAGCAGTAAGGACACCTGGTTCTGCGGCTACACCCGCTACTACACCACGGCTGTGTGGGTGGGCTACGACATTCCCCGCAGGATGCCCGGTATCTACGGCAGCACCTACGCCGGGAAGATATGGAAAAATATCATGAACCAGATTCATGAGGGATTAGAGCCCTGGGATTGGGAGCAGCCTGAAAGCGTGGAACGGAAGGCTGACCCCAGGACAGGAATCGAAGATTATTTCAGTACCACGGCTGAGTTCCGCGCCCAGCAAAGCCTCCACCAAAAGGAGCAGGAACAGCTGACCAGGCAGCTGGAGCAGGATATCCTGGAATTCACCACAAGGGAAATCAGTTCTGTGGAGGATACCTATGCGGTTAAGAGCCAATACCAGGACATTACCTCCCGCCTGCCCCTTCTGGACGACGGGGAGCTGAGGGCCGGTATGCTGGAGCAGGTGGAAGACCGATACGACTATTTTGCAGGAATCATCAGCCAGATGGGAGACACCATTGCCCTGTACGAGAAACAGAAGGCCATTGACGATGCCAGAGCCAGGGAAGAGGCTGAAAAGCAGGCTGAGGAAAACCGGAAACAGGCTGAGAAGGATACAAGGAAAAACGAATTCCTACAGGCCCTTCAGGCTGTGGAGGAACTGGAATACCAGAAACGGGACGCCCAGGACCTGGTACAGGATGCCATCGGCAAGCTTTCCCTGGTGGCCGGGGACCCGGAACAGCAGGCGCTTTCCGACCGGCTCCAGGCAGCCATCACACGGATTTCCACCCTGCCCACAGAGGACCAGTGGAATGCATCCCAGGCAGAGAGCAGGGCTGCCGAGGAGGCAGCCATGAAGCAGGCTGAACAGCAGGTACAGGTGCAGCAGAACCAGCTGCGCTCCTCCTTAAACAGCGAGAAATTCAAGTGGAACAACATGGAATACTACGGACCAGGAGGCAGACCGGATGATGAAAACTGATTCACACAAAAAAACAGGACAGGCTGATACCAATCCCTACCGCATGCCGCCCAGGCGCTGGTTCCTCACATTCATGTGCATGAACATCCCCATCGCCGGGTGGATTTACCTGCTCTGCCTGGCCTTTGGTAAAAAGGAAAACCAGCTGCGTGACTTTGCCAAGGCTTATCTGGTTTATAAGCTGGTATTCCTGGCGGCAGCTCTGGTTATCCTGGGAATTCTGGTATACGTGGGGCTGGACCTGGCCGACAAGCTTCTGGCTTATATGGAAATGCTGTAGTACCGGGTTTACATCCCGTATCCATTAAAACAAAAAAAGGTTCTTTCTGAATCTTTGGATATTCCAAAGAGCAGAAAGGACCTTTTTCTATCCTCCGCTTATACTGTCCCGGCAGACCTGAGAAGCGCAAGCTCCTCCTTAAGGGCCGCAATCTCAGCTTCATAAGCTTCTATCCTGCGGTCTTTTTCCTCCAGAATCTTCTTCTGTTCCTCCACAATGCGCTCAATCATATTGCGGTCCATCATACCCTCTATGATGTCCCTCAGAGCATCCACTGTGTCGCCCGGAGTCTTTCCCTCCTCATCAATGGTAATGTCCGCATATTTCTCATAATAGGGCACACGCTCATTGTAAAGGTCCCGAAGGGTAAAACCCGGCTTCAGGGCAACGCCGCGGTCCACCACATTGCCAATGCGCTTTTCCATCTCCTCATAGCTCATCTTCAGATAAACTACTTCGCTGATTTCCTTCAGATGCTCCATGGCCTTTTCCCCGTATATGACACTGCCGCCGGGGGCAATGACAGAGAGGGCCACATCCAGTCCGGCATTAATCCTCTCCTCCACCTTCAGGAATCCGTCCATGCCCTCTTCCGCAATGATTTCCTTTAAAAGCTTGCCTTCCTTTTCCTGTATCACAATGTCCACGTCCACAAAGGAAAATCCCAGCCTTTTGGCCAACAGGACCCCAATGGTGCTCTTGCCCGAGGACGGCATGCCTATCATGGTAATATTCGGTTTCACGTTTATTTCCTCCTTGCAGTCTTCTTTTTAATCGGCTTCTTCACCGAATATCCAAAGCTTCCCAGCTTCTTTCCCAACTCAAAATACTCACCGTGGGAATAGCTCACCAGCCCTGATGCATTGAGATTAAATTTCCCCCTGTCGTCCATATACTGGTTGTCAATGGTCACTCCCAGCACCTGGGCAATGAACATATCATGACTTCCCAGTTCCTTTACTTCCACCACTTTGCACTCAATGTTCACCGGACTTTCCTCCACCCCCGGCGCCTTCACATACCTGGATGCCTGCGGTGTAAGCCTTGTCTCCTTAAACTTATCCACATCCCTGCCGGACCTGACGCCGCAGTAATCCGTGGCCCGTACCAGCCGTTTATTCACCAGATTGATTACAAATTCTCCGGTATCCTTGATGATGCTGTGGGAAAAGCGCTCTTTGCGCACGGATATGGACACCATGGCCGGGTCTGAACATATGGTGCCCGCCCAGGCCACTGTGATGATATTAGGAGTCTCCCCCTCTCTGCCGCAGCTGACCATAACGGCCGGCACCGGGTAGAGCATGTTCCCTGGTTTCCAGTATTCCTTTGACATATCTTATTCCTCCTGCCCTAATCCTGCTCTGCCAGCATCAGCTCCGGAATCAGCTGCTTCTTGCGCGATACCACTCCGGGCAGACCCAGCACCGGTTCCTGCTGTTGTGTTGCCTCCTCCATATCCAGGTGAAATGCCTTGGCCGCCAGCTGCACCGCGCCCTGCCCGTGGCAAATCAGATTTGTGGATTCCATCAGTATGTTGGTCAGCATGAAAAACACCATATCCAGGCTGTTGCTCTCCTTTGCCTTTTCCATATATCCCAGCATCTTCGCCTTCAGGGTATCCAGCTCTATGTCATTTAAGGACGTAATCTGTCCCACGCCAATCAGCGCCTTGCCAACTGAGAATTTCTTAAAATCCTGGTAAAATATCTCCTCGTCGGACTTATCCTTCAGATTACTGCCGGCTCCGAACATCTCCATGGCATATTTCTCAATATCCAGGCCCGCAATGGAGGCCAGGGACCTGGCTGCCATCTCATCCACCGGGGTACAGGTCGGAGAGCGGAACAGCAGGGTATCCGACACAATGGCGCTGCACAGCAGTCCGGCAATCTTCGGCTCAATCTCCACCTTATTTTCCAGGTACATCTGGTAAATGATGGTGGCCGTACAGCCCAGGGGCTGGTTGCGGAAAAACACCGGAGCCATGGTCTGGACGGTTCCCAGCCTGTGGTGGTCGATGATTTCCATGATTTCAGCGCTCTCAATGCCTGCCACTGCCTGGCTCTTCTCATTGTGGTCCACCAGGATTACCTGCTTGCCCTTGGCGCCCAGCAGGTTCCTGCGTGAAATCATGCCCAGATACCTTCCCTCCTTGTCCAGGATGGGGAAATCCCGGTGCCGCTTGCTGGCCATGACCTCCCGGATTTCATCCGTGTAATCATCGCTGTTAAAGGTAATCAGATGCTCCCTGGTCATGAAATAGCTGATGGGCATGCTCTGGTTAATCAGACGGGCCGCCGTATACGTGTCATAGGTGGTGGCAATAACCGTGCATCCCCTGTCCTGGGCAATCTTCTTAATGGTCATGGACACGCCTGCTCCCTCACACACAATAATGCAGTCAGCCCCCATCTCAATGGCGCAGAGCTGCGACTCATAGCGGTTGCCCAGTATGACCAGGTCATGGGGTTCAATGTAAAATTCCATCAGGTCAGGATTGGCTGCTGCAATCAGCACCTTTCCCCTGTCAAAATACACGTCCGCATTTCCCACCACCAGGTCGGCTTCCAGCGTCTCAATAATATTGGAATACTGGGTATTGGCTTTAGACAGGATGCTGCTGTCGTAAATATTCATATAGGTCTTAGTGATATCGCCCACCGTGATAAGTCCCACCAGGGTGCCGTCGGGCCTGACCGAAGGAATGGTCACCACATTGTTTTCCTGCATGATATTCCATGCTTTTTTTAGGGAAATATTGTCCGCCACCCCTCTGGTCTTCCTGATTTCAATGTCCTTTACCTGGGTCCTCACATCCTCCACCAGCTTGGGCTCCTCCATGCCAAAGTAGTCCAGGACAAACTTAGTCTCCCCGTTCACATGGCCTGCCCTGGCCGGAACATAGGCATCCCCTGTAATTGCCCTCTTTAAGTTGGCATAACAGATGGCCGAACAAATGGAATCCGTGTCAGGATTCCTGTGTCCGATGACCGTTGTCTTTCTCTTTAATTCCTGTTCCATTTTCTCTCCCTCGATTCTGCATCTATGGTAATATATAATGTTTCATAATCTGTTTACAACAAATTCACATTTCGTTCACATTTATTTTTTATACTATTTTCATAAGAACAAGTTACATTTACAAATGATAAATAGTAAAATTGCACATAGATTTTTCATAATTGCCCCGGTTGTTATACAATCGGGGTCTCCTCATTTTATAAGGCGTTTTCAAGCTGCCATGAGGCTGAAAGCCCCCGGCTTATCTTTATACTGTATACAAGATACTTCCCGCCATTTCAGTATATCAGACCGTATTTCTTTTTTCAACTACAACCTAAAAGGGACGTCCCCTCCGCCACCATGGCGGAAGCCGTCCCTTTCCAGCCTCTGCGGGCCGCTTAAGCTCATATGCTTTCAAAGCCCGTATCTCATCAAAGCTCATATACCTGGTCACAGGTGAAATCCGGAAGTGAGGAACTGCTGTCTGCCTTTTTCGTCTTCTTTCCGCCTTCATCCGTATAAAACACTTCCCTGTCCTCCACATAATAGGCATAATCACCGTCAATCTTGTAGGCCTTTTCATCGGTCTGTACCTTACCTGATTCATTGACCAGGTAATACGTTCCCTCCACCTTGTAAACCTCATACCGGGAATCCCCGTCCGCTGTCACCAGCAGTCCGTTATAGTACAGGAATCCATCCTTTTCTCCGCTGAAGCCAGCGCCCTTATTGGAGCCGGAAGTGTTGAAGTAGAAGGTGCAGCGCTTGCCGTCGTCATCCGCAATGCCGGTATTCCTGCCGGTGCGCATCCTGCCGTCAGACCCTTTCTCTCCAAAATACCCCACCATCACACGGCCGCCGGAAACAATCTTAACCAGACCGTTCCTTCTGCATCCATACTGATTCACAAAATAATTCTCACCGTCCACCCGGATTGTGGCCGCATTCATGGTGGCGATACCGGTCTTAAGGTATGCGGGAGTGCCGTTTTTCTCAAAGTAATACCACTCCTTATCCCCTTCCTTAGGAAGCTCCTCTTCCCCTTTCCTGGAGATGGCTGCCCCGTCGCCGGAATCACCCGGATGTTCAGATAGCTGTTTCCACTGTCCCTTTGCAATGGCTCCGTCGTCCTTACCGCCCAGATACACAAAGCGGCTGATGCCCGTGGCATCGTCACTGTCCGCTTTTTCCTTCACAGCATGCCAGCCAGTGAGCATGACTCCATTCCGGTCAAAATAAAACTTTTCTCCGTGGATTGTCTCCTGGTCATAGCTGCCGGTCAGGGAACGCTTGGCCTTGCCGTTATTCTGGAAGAAAAACCATCGGGAATTCTCATCCGCCTTCTTATACTCCTTGGATATATCACCAATCTCAGGCAGGTTATCCTCATCAAATTCCAGGCATACCCATCCCCGTCTCATGGCCCCGTCGTCCTTGCCGCCCAGATAATAGATATGATCGCCCTCATAAAACCAGCCCGTGCGCATCTTACCGTCGCTGTCAAAATTATAGCGGCCGTCTCCCACGTTCTTCCAGCCTTCCTCTGTCTTGCCGTTCCTGCCCAGGAAATACCAGCCCTCTTCCTTCAGGCCGTCCCTTCCGTCTGTATGGACCCAGGAATTCTTCACCATGACTCCCTTGTCATCCACATAATATGTATTCTCAATCCAGGTACTCTTTTCAATCTCCCCGTCGCTTCCCAGGAAGTATGATTTTCCGTCCCGGGTCCTCCATTCATTTGTCACATAATTTCCCTTGGTATCCACGAATTTAAGGACTCCGTCTTCTGTCTTCCACCCGGATTCCGCTCCCAAAGCAGTACCGGCAGCCATTATCCCCATCAGTAATCCTATGGCCCATCCTGTCAGCATCCTTCGTCTGGTCATATCCTCCACCTCCTTATAGTATCATTTTATCAGATAACGGAGGGAAATAACAGGATGAGAAAGGGGAAAAATTATGTAAGAATTACTTAATTTTTATTTATCAGGCAAAGATTGAAAATTTTATGAACACCCGATGGAAAAAATGTGAAATCAGTGCTAAAATGTATGTTACGATTCAGTCCCGCAGAAATCAAAATAAGAAGAAATACCCGTTTAGAAAGGAGTCACCCAAATGCCAGACACAGCTGTCACCATCCGTACGGCAGAGGAAGCAGACGCTGCCGCCCTTCTGTCCATATATGCACCCTATGTGGAAAAAACCGCCATTACCTTTGAATATGAGGTCCCCACGGTCCGGGAATTTAAAAACCGCATCGCCTCCACCCTGAAGCGGTACCCCTATCTGGCCGCTGTCCGGGATGGACGCATCCTGGGGTATGCCTATGCATCCGAATTTAAGGAAAGGGCTGCCTATGACTGGGCTGTGGAGACCTCTGTCTATGTGTCGGAGGACGCACGGCGCACCGGCGCTGGCTCCCTTCTCTATGAGGCATTGGAGGACTGTCTGAAACGTCAGAATGTCATCAATGTCAATGCCTGTATCGCCTACCCCAATCCCGGCAGCATTGCCTTCCACGAAAAACATGGCTACCGCACCGTAGGACATTTCACCAAATGCGGTTATAAACTGGGCCGGTGGTGGGATATGGTATGGATGGAAAAAATGCTGGGCCCCCATCCGGCGCAGCCGGAGCCGTTTATACCGGCAGACAGGCTTTAGTGCCTGCTTAATTCGGTTTTGCCACCCAGGCGTCCGGCCGCCCGCTACTTCCCCGGCCGCCCGCTACTTCCCCAGCCGCCCATATATCCCGGCCATCCGCCTGCAGCGTTTCACAATATCCTCATCCAAATCTTCCGCTCTCATCCTCCACCGCCAGTTCTTTCCCAGGGTAGAGGGCTCATTGATTCTGGCAGCGGTATCCAATCCCAGATAATCCTGGACCGGAATCACAGCCAGGTCAGCCACGCTTCCAAGGGCAGCCCTGATTAAATCCCAGTGCATTTCCCCCTCCGGCGTGCAGCCGGAGCCTATGTACTCCCTGACAAAATGCCTGTCATGTTCATCCAGGGATGCATACCAGCCCTCTGCGGTGTCATTGTCGTGGGTGCCTGTGTACACCACACAGTTGGTCCCGTACTTATGGGGCAGGTAATCACTGTCCTCACCTGCGTCAAAAGCAAACTCCAGCACCTTCATCCCAGGAAATCCGGTATCCCTCAGCAGCTGCCTTACAGTAGGCGTAAGGAATCCCAGGTCCTCTGCAACGATGGGCAGCTTGTCCCCGCCGAAATGTTCCTGCATCTTCCGGAAGATTTCAATTCCCGGCCCCTTTTCCCAGCGGCCAAACTCCGCTGTGGCATCGCCGTAAGGAATGGCGTAATACTCGTCAAATCCCCGGAAATGGTCCACCCGCACCAAATCATACATGCGGAAACAGTACTCCATTCTCCGCATCCACCAGGCAAATTCCGTATTCCTGTGGTAATCCCAGTTATACAGTGGATTCCCCCACAGCTGTCCTGTGGCCGAAAAACCGTCCGGCGGACAGCCTGCCACTGCTCCGGGCATATTATTGCCGTCAAACTGGAACAGTTCAGGATGCGACCAGCTGTCGGCACTGTCAAATGCAACGTAAATAGGGATATCCCCTATAATCCGGATTCCCTGCTCATGGGCATATCCCTTAAGCGCATCCCACTGTTCCTCAAATTTCATCTGCTGGAATTCATAAAATCCAATCTCATCCGTCAGCTTGGCCCTGTATGCCTCCAGCGCCTCCGGCTTTCTCAGGCGGATTCCTTCATCCCACAGGTTCCAGCTGCAGGAATCAAAGTGGTTCTTTACCGCCATATAGAAACAATACTCCCTGGTCTCATGCCCCAGCTTTTGGACTGCCAGGCCATGGACCTGCTCCGCGGCCCGTCCGTCCTTCCAGCGCTCATAGGCTTTTCTCAAAAGGGGAAACCTTCCATCGTATATCTTCTTATAATCAATGTCCCTTTCATTACTTCCAAAATCCACATCCCGGCACTCCTCCTTTGTGAGAAGCCCTTCCTCTGTCAGCTTTTCCAGGTCAATGAAATAAGGATTGCCTGCAAAGGCCGAAAAGGACTGATAGGGCGAATCCCCAAACCCGGTGGGACCCAGGGGCAGAATCTGCCACCAGCTCTGGCCCGCTGCCTTCAATGTATCAATAAAATCATATGCTTCCTTAGAAAATGCCCCGATGCCATACCGCGAAGGCAGGCTGGCAACCGGAAGCAGCATACCGCATTCCCGCATAATGATAATCTCCTTTATGTCCGGCGCACCTGTTGGCCCCGGAAAATACCGCTTCATTTTATCACACTTTCACAGCACCTACAAGTAATTATCCCCTTTCTTCCGGTATTCCCCCGGCGTCTTACCGTACTTTCTCCGAAACAGCCTGTTAAAATAGGATATATTATCAAACCCGCATCTCTGGGCCACGGCCGTCACCGGCTCCGTGGTGGTAAGCAGCATTCCCGCTGCTTTTTCCAGACGGAATTCATTGAGATACTGTGTAAACGGCACCCCCATATATTGTTTAAAATACTTCATAAAATGTGAATTACTGTAAAAGCAGAGCTGCGCCCCGTCCTCCACGGTTATTCTCTCCCCGTAGTGTTCCTCCATGTACTCCAGCAGCCGCTTCATCCTCTCCCTGGATTTGCGCGGCTGCCCCGCTGCTCCCGGTCCCCGGATACCTGCAATCAGGCCCAGAAACCAGAACAGGGCCCCCTTTACCCCCATCTGGTAGGCATAGCTCTTTTGACCGCACAGCTGGTCCATTTTCCTGATACATTCCATAAAGGCCGCATAATCCGGCAGCCTGTCTGTAATATGAAGGGGCTCCCCTATTCCCCCCTCTGTCATGGGCCGCAGAAAATCATAGGTGCACAGGTCTGATTCATCCGTCATGAGCATGGAAGGGAGGAAAATAATATTTTCATACTCCATCACCTCAGAACCGCACCGGCTGATGCCGTGAAGCTGCCCAGGAAAAACCACCACAGCCTCCCCCTCCCGCGCTTCATAGGGCTCCATATCCACAGTCACCATTCCGCGCCCCTTTTTTACAGCAATAATCTCCATATCCTCATGCCAGTGAACCGGGACCTGCCTGAAATCCGCAGGAATGGAACAGGGGTAAATGTTAAAAGGGAAATCCTTTCCCGCATGTTCTTTTACCTCATGGTAGCCATATTCCCCGTGCCGGCGATTCCCATAATCCCCGCGCCGGCTGCTTCTGTCCTGCTCCCATGCATCTTCCCCCTGAGCTCCAGCCCTGCCATCCCCCTGATATCCGCTCCCCATTTTAAGGACGTCCTGCATTTGTAAACCACCTTTTTCGCATTTTTGATAGTATTGTACTATATCATCACATAATTATGCAAGATTTTCTTTTTCCATCCCATTATAATACAGACAAACGTACAATCATGCCGCAACGGGCGCACCTTAGGGAAAGGAATGCAAATCATGAATCAAAACCAATTGGAACAAATGCTGACAGAAGCATGCAAAAAAGATATTTCAAGCTGTACCGACAAAGAGCTGTACACCGGACTGCTCTGTCTGGTAAATAAACTGTCCGGGGACCGGGAATCCGCCCAGGGCAAAAAGAAATTATACTACATTTCCGCTGAATTCCTCATAGGAAAGCTGTTATCCAACAATATGATAAACCTGGGCATCTACAGCCAGGTGAAATCCATTCTGGCAGGCCACGGCAGGGACCTCTGCGTCCTGGAGGAGCTGGAGCCGGAACCATCCCTGGGCAACGGCGGGCTGGGCAGGCTGGCAGCCTGTTTCCTGGACTCCATCGCCACCCTGGGGCTGAACGGGGACGGTATCGGGCTGAACTACCATTTCGGCCTGTTCAGGCAGTTATTCAGGGACAATCTCCAGATTGAGGAACCGAATCCATGGATGGAACATACCTCCTGGCTCAACAGGACTAATGTCACCTACCAGATTTCATACAGGAACTTTACCCTTACCTCACGGATGTATGACATTGAGGTCACCGGCTATGGCAGCCGCACCAACAAGCTCCATTTATTTGACGTGGAGACCGTGGATGAATCCCTTGTGGAGGAAGGGATTTCCTTTGACAAGACCGATATCAGGAAGAACCTGACCCTGTTCCTCTACCCGGACGACAGCGACAGGGCAGGCCAGATACTGCGCATTTACCAGCAGTACTTCATGGTAAGCAACGCTGCCCGCCTCATACTGGACGAGGCAGCGGCAAAGGGCTCCACCCTTTACGACCTGCCCGACTATGCTGTTATCCAAATCAATGACACCCACCCCACCATGGTCATTCCCGAACTGATTCGTCTTCTCACCACGGAGCATGGCATGGAAATGGATGACGCCATCCAGGTGGTGATGAATACCTGCGCTTACACCAACCACACCATCCTGGCGGAAGCCCTGGAGACCTGGCCCATGGACTATTTTAAGGAAGCGGTTCCCCAGCTGATACCCATTATGGAAATACTGGATGACAAGGTGCGCAGGAAATTTGAGGACCCATCCGTATATATCATTGACAAGGGCGACCGGGTTCACATGGCCCACATTGACATCCACTACGGTTTCAGCGTCAACGGCGTGGCTGCCCTTCACACGGATATACTGAAGAACAATGAACTGAATCATTTTTACAGGCTCTACCCGGAGAAATTCAATAACAAGACAAACGGCATCACCTTCCGCCGGTGGCTGCTTCACTGCAACCCCCAGCTGGCAGGCTATGTGTCGGAACTCATTGGCGATGGTTTTAAGAAGGATGCATTTGAACTTAAGAAACTGGATGACAAGGCATTTACAGCCAACATAAAGACCCTGCACCGTCTCTTAGCCATCAAGGACAGTAAAAAGCAGGAGCTGGCAGACTACCTGAAGGATACCCAGGGCCTGGACATTGACCCCAAATCCATTTTTGACATCCAGGTAAAGCGGCTTCACGAATACAAGCGCCAGCAGATGAACGCCCTTTACCTGATACACAAATACCTGGAAATCAAGGGGGGCAGCAGGCCCACCACTCCCATCACAGCCATTTTCGGAGCCAAGGCAGCGCCTGCGTATACCATTGCAAAGGATATCATCCACATGATACTCTGCCTCCAGCAGGTCATTGACCAGGACCCGGACGTAAATCCCTGGCTGAAGGTGGTAATGGTAAACAACTACAATGTAAGCCTGGCTGAAAAGCTGATTCCTGCCTGCGATATCTCAGAGCAGATATCCCTGGCCTCCAAGGAAGCCAGCGGCACCAGCAACATGAAATTCATGCTCAACGGAGCCGTGACCCTGGGTACGGACGACGGAGCCAATGTGGAAATCCACCAGCTGGTGGGCGACGGCAACATCTATATATTCGGCGAATCCAGCGAGACAGTCATCCGGCGGTACGCAGAAGGCAGCTACTGCTCACGTTCCTACTATGAGGCAGACCCGGACCTTAAGAAAGCCGTTGACTTCATCGTCGGCCCGGCCATGCTGTCTGTTGGTTCCAGGGAGCATTTGGAGCGCCTGTACAGCGAGCTGCTAAGCAAAGACTGGTTCATGACCTTCCCTGACTTTAAAGCCTACTGCCAGACCAGGGAACAGGCCTACTGCGACTATGAGAACCGGACTGCCTGGGCCAGGAAAATGCTAATCAATATCAGCAGGGCCGGTTATTTCTCATCTGACCGTACCATTGAAGAGTACAACCGGGATATATGGAAGCTGGACACAGGGCTTGTACCATAATTTGTAATAAAATCGGAAGGATTTTCATAAAATGTTCAAAGTCTTATGCTATCTTATATGTTATACTAGTACAATGGTATAATGAAACATGAAGAAGGAGCATAATCATGAAAAAACTGATTACGGCCACGGCGCTTTTACTGGCAATTGCCACAGCGTCCGGGGCCGTCCCCTATAATGCGGCAGATAACTCTTTCTCCGCCTTTGCAGTAGGCCCCGGCCTCAACAACCTGTCCGTCAAGGATGACAAGGCATCCTACCAGTGGGCTCTGAAAAATGACGGCCAGGCACAAAAAATAGTCCAGGAACTGGATATCGACTCCCTGGACCCGGCCTATGTTCACAGAAACAAACGCGGAAAGGTGGACGCCATCGCCCTTCCCCCGCTGGAACCGGCCAATATCCTGACCAGCGCCATTGACGCCGTCCCCGGGATTGACATCAATATCCAGCCTGCATGGCAGGCCTACGCCCGGACAGAGACAAAGCGTCCCCTGACCGTGGCGGTCATTGACACCGGGGTGGATATCTCCCATCCGGATTTACAGGGCTCCATATGGGTCAACGAGGATGAGATTCCCGGAGACGGCATTGACAATGACGGCAACGGGTTTGTGGACGATGTAAACGGCTGGAACTTTTACAGCAACAACGGCCAGGTATATGAAGGCGCGGAGGATGTCCACGGCACCCATGCGGCAGGCACCATTGCGGCGCCCAGGGATAACGGCGGCATTGTGGGCATCGCTGACAATCATTATGTGAAAATCATGCCGGTAAAGGCCCTGGGCGGAACAGAGGGAAAGGGCTCCCCCGAAAATGTGATTGCGGCCATCAAATACGCGGAAGCCAACGGAGCCCAGATATGCAATCTGAGCTTCGGGTCCCAGAACTGTACGGAAGAGTTCAGGGCAGCCATCCGGGACTCCGGCATGCTGTTCATTGTGGCTGCAGGCAACGGGGATGACAACGGCATCGGCTACAACATAGACGCCTCCCCCATTTACCCTGCCTCCCTTCCCTTTGACAACGTGATAACCGTAGCCAACCTGATGTTTGACGGCACCCTGGATGAGAGTTCCAACTTCGGCCCCGGCAGCGTGGATATCGCTGCTCCCGGCACCTTCATCCTGGGGATTACGCCTGACAATGGATATGCCTTTATGAGCGGCACCTCCATGGCAGCCCCCATGGTCACCGGCGTTGCTGCCATGCTCTATACATCCAGGCCGGAATTAAGCCTGACGGACATCAAAAACATAATCCTGGCCTCAGCCCGCAAGATGGACAGTCTGAATGGCAAGGTATTATGCGGCGGAATGCTGGATGCGAGCGGGGCTATGCAGTGGGGACGGCAGTAAGGCTCATAACACACAGGCTATATAAAAAGGCAGCCCCCATATCTGCAACAGATATGAAAGCTGCCTTCTTCTATTTCTTCTATTTCATCTGTACCGCTGTGTATTTCTTCTTACTTCTCCACCATGGTTCTTCTGCACAATTAAACCGGATAAGCCTTGCTGTCCTTGTCGGCCACACTGCCATCCACCTTGGTCTGCTGGGCAGCCCTGTACTCGAAGAAATCCTTGGCCACTGCCGGGAACAGCGCATAGCTGAGGACATCCTCATCCTGCTGCTTCCACTGTGCGCATTCCTTCTCAAACTGAGGAAGCTGCGGAGCAAGCAGGTCTGCCGGACGGCAGGTAATCGGCGTCTCGTCTCCGATAATCTTTTTCTGTACTTCCGGATTAAAGGGCTTAACAGTCTGGCCGAATTCACCCAGCATGATTTTCTTGGATTCCTTGGGAACCATCTTATAGCGCTCGCCCATGATAACGTTCATAACAGCCTGGGTACCCACAATCTGGGAAGACGGGGTAACTAACGGAGGCTCTCCAAAGTCCTTACGCACTCTCGGAATCTCCTCCAGAACCTGACGGTACTTGTCTTCCTGTCCAGCCTCTTTTAACTGGCTTACCAGGTTGGAAAGCATGCCGCCCGGCACCTGATACTGGAGGGTCTTGATATTAACGCCCAGTACCTTCGGGTTCAGAAGGCCGCTCTTAAGGGCCTGCTCACGTATGGGCTGGAAGTGGTCTGCAATCTCGGCCAGCAGTGACTGGTCATAGCCCGTATCATATGGTGTGCCGCGGAAAGTCTCCACCATAACCTCGGTAGCCGGCTGGCTGGTTCCCAGGGCCAGAGGCGACATGGCGCAGTCAATGATTTCACATCCCGCCTCCACTGCCTTTAAGTAGGTCATGGAAGCAACGCCTGATGTGTAGTGGGTATGCAGGTCGATTGGAAGCTTTGTTCCTTCCTTCAGGGCCTGTACCAGCTCTGCCGCCGCATATGGAGTCAGCAGTCCTGCCATGTCCTTGATACACAGGGAATCAGCGCCCATGTCCTCAATCCTCTTGGCAATATCCTTCCAGTAGTCCAGGGTGTAGGCATCGCCCAGGGTGTAGCACAGTGCAATCTGCGCATGTCCTTTTTCCCTGTTGGTGGCCTTTACAGCTGTCTCCAGGTTGCGGATATCATTCAGACAGTCAAAGATACGGATAATATCAATACCGTTGGAAATGGACTTCTGTACAAAGTACTCCACAACATCGTCTGCATAATGGTTATATCCCAGGATGTTCTGTCCGCGGAACAGCATCTGCAGCTTGGTGTTCTTAAATCCGTCTCTCAGTTTCCTCAGTCTCTCCCATGGGTCTTCCTTCAGGAAACGGAGGCAGGAATCAAAGGTAGCTCCGCCCCAGCACTCAACCGCATGGTAGCCTACCTTGTCCATCTTATCAATAATGGGCAGCATCTGCTCAGTGGACATTCTGGTCGCAAGCAAAGACTGGTGGGCGTCACGAAGGACGGTTTCCACAATCTTCACTGGCCTCTTCTCTATCTCTGCCATAGTTCTAATCCTCCTCGTTTAAAATCTAATGTCATTATACCCCAAAGATTGCCATGAAAGTACCGGCCGCAACTGCTGTGCCGATAACGCCTGCAACGTTTGGTCCCATTGCGTGCATCAGCAGGAAGTTGGTGGGGTCTGCTTCAGCCCCCACTTTCTGGGATACACGGGCTGCCATAGGAACTGCGGACACGCCGGCAGAACCGATAAGCGGATTAATCTTTCCTCCGGTAATCTTGCAGAGGAGCTTGCCTAAAAGAACGCCGCCAATGGTTCCGAAGATGAATGCAGTCAGGCCCAGGGCAACAATCTTGATGGTAGTCACATTTAAGAATGCATCCGCACTGGTGGTGGCGCCTACGGATGTACCCAGCAGGATAACCACGATATACATCAGGGCGTTGCTTGCCGTATCAGCCAGCTGCTTTACAACACCGCTCTCGCGGAACAGGTTGCCTAACATCAGCATACCTACAAGGGGCGCTGTGGACGGCAGAATCAGACAAACCACGATGGTTACGATGATGGGGAACAGAATCTTCTCCAGCTTGGATACGGGACGAAGCTGCTCCATCTTAATCTTGCGCTCTTTTTCAGTTGTCAGCAGCTTCATGAACGGCGGCTGGATAATGGGCACCAGCGCCATGTAGGAATAAGCTGCAACTGCAATGGGGCCCATAATCTGGGTCTGCCCCAGCTTACTGCACAGGAACAGGGATGTAGGGCCGTCTGCACCGCCGATAATGGAGATGGCGGCAGACTCCTTGCCTGAGAATCCCAGCAGGATAGCCAGGAAATATGCGGAATAAATGCCCAGCTGTGCCGCAGCGCCCATGAGGAAACTGATTGGGTTTGCGATAAGGGGGCCAAAGTCTGTCATGGCTCCAACGCCCAGGAAGATAAGGGATGGTAAGATACTCCACTCATCCAGCTGGAAAAAGTACCACAGAAGTCCGCCGGTTCCGTTGGACGTCTGCTCCGGAGAATACATGATATCCGGATAAATATTAACCAGCAGCATACCGAATGCAATCGGAATCAGCAGCAGGGGTTCAAATCCCTTTCTGATAGCAAGGTATAAGAACACCAGGGCCACTGCTATCATTACATAGTTGCCTGCTTCCAGATGGAAAAAGGCCATCTGATTCAGCAGGTTATTAATTATATTGCCAAAATCCATAATGTTCCCTCCATAATGAATCCCACATTGCTATGGGCTCATCTCTATAGTTAGTTCAGAGTAGCTAATACCGCGCCAGATTCAACGGAATCGCCGGTGGACGCATTAATGCTGGCAATGGTTCCATCCTGAGGAGCTACGATGTCGTTTTCCATCTTCATAGCTTCCAGAACCAGGATTACGTCGCCCTTTTTCACAGCCTGTCCCACAGCTGCCTTAACAGCCACTACCTTGCCGGGCATGGGTGCGGATACGCTGACGGAACCTGCTGTTCCTGCTGGTGCTGCGGGTGCAGGTGCTGCTGCAGGCGCCGGAGCTGCCGCTGGTGCTGCGGGAGCCGCAACGGGTGCTGCAGGTGCTGCCGCAATGCCGGATACAGCGCCTTCTTCTACGGTTACTGCATATGCTTTACCATTAACTGTGATTGTATAATTCTTCATGATTTCAATTCCTCCTGAATGAAAATAGTTATGGAACGTTTCCCGTCCTCTTATCTGCCTTTCGACCTCTGTACACGGCGGATGGAACGAACCACCAGTCCGTTAGAAGAAGTTCCCTCATATGCTGCAATGGCTGCTGAAATCACTGCCACCAGTTCTGCATCGCCCATCAGGTCACCGCCTGCGGCTGGTGCGGGAGCCGGCGCTGCCGCCTTAACCGGTGCAGGTGCCGCCGGTGCAGGCTCTGCCTTTGTATTCTTTCCTGTCTCCCACTTGTGGATGAACTTAAAGCAGGCAATCAGCAGGCTGATAAAGATAAGAACCGCGAACACGGTGCCTATGCCGATTACCGCATATACCGTTGCTGTCTCCATCAGCTGTCCGATGGTCTTGCCCTCTTCTTCATTAGAAGCAAGCTCCGTAAACTCAGCGTCCACAATCTGCTGGGAAATCATATTCAGATTCATGACATACTGCATGGAACCCTCGGTGAAGGCAACAGGCAGCATAACGGTGTATGAACCATCTGCCATCTGTACCACGCTTGCGTCGTCAATATCAATGCTCCTGACTTCTCCCAGTTCCTTCCTTGCATTAATCTGCTCGTCACAGATGGCTGCCATGACTGCATTTCCCTGGGCCTCTGCCATAACCTTCTGTGCAATCAGCCCTTCCGTGCTGACGCCCAGTGACTGGACTGCTGTCAGCTTGGCGTACTCCGCCATCATATCATCTGCAGGAGTTCCATCCGTGGCAATCCGGGAAGCTGCCGCGGTTTCCTCCTGTTTTGCTGAGCAGGCCGACAGGCTCAACAGGCAGGCGGCCATCAGAACTGCTGCTGCCACTCGTTTCATTAATCGTCTCATATACCTGTCACCTCTCTTTAAACCGTGCCATGCTTCTTAGACGGACGGTCCTCTCTCTTTGTGAACAGCATTTCAAAGGCTGCGATTACCCGCTGGCGGGTCTCACCTGCCTTGATTATGTCATCTACATATCCTCTTCCCGCTGCTGCAGCAGCGCTGGACTGAAGTGCAGTGTACTCTGCTGTCTTTTCATTGATGAGTGCGGCGGCATCACCGGATGCGGCGATTTCCTTGGCATACATAATTTTAACTGCATCGGATGGATTCATCATGCCGATGACAGCGTTTGGCCATGCATAAACCACATCAGCGCCAATGGACTTGCTGCCCATGGTCAGGTATGCGCTTCCGAATGCTTCCTTGACAACTACCGTTACCTTGGGAACGCTGGCATTTGCATATGCATAGGTAAGACGCGCAGCAGCTTTTGCAATCCTTCTCTCGCTGCACATCTTGGCCTTGTAGCCCTTTACATTCACCAGTGTGAGCACAGGAATGTTGAATGCGTCGCAGAAATTGATGAAATCAGTGGCCTTGTCACAGCCCTTGCCGGACAGTACAGGCTCAAATGTCTCCTTCTTTTCGCCGTTCTCATAGAGTTCCGTACGGTTTGCCACACAACCGATGGTTGTCCCGTTCAGGCGGATGAAACCGGTCACCATGGAAGGCTCATAATTCTTCTTAACCTCCATGAAGAAGCTGTTATCGGATATCAGTGTCAGGGCCAGGGCCGTGTCACCGGTGCATCCCTCGATATTATCGCAGATACGGTTTAAATCATCCTGGCACTCGCCGTATGACATATCGTCCTCATTGTTGGCGGGAAGGATGGAAACCAGGGCGCGTATCTGGGCGATGATGGAATCCTCGTCTCCTGTGAAATCTGCCAGTCCGGATTCCCTGCTCTGGAAATCTGCGCTGGAGGTATCACACTTCTCTTTATAATTGCCGTCAATGGCATTAGGTGAATTAACAAACAGTTTGCCGGACTTCTCTTCCATGAAGGTGAAATCTGTGATGCCGGCAGATACTGCCATGCCGCCGCCGCAGGTTCCAAAGATTGCTGTTATCTGAGGAATCACGCCGGAAGCCATGGTCTGGCTTAAGTACAGCTTGCCGAAGCCGTCCAGGGCATCGGTCGCCTCCTGAAGACGCAGACCTGCACAGTCTACCAAACCGATTACAGGTGCTCCCATCTTCATTGCCATGGAATAGATGTTGCAGATTTTCTTTGCATGCATTTCGCCCATGGAGCCGCCTAATACAGACGCATCCTGGCTGTATACATACACCAGGCATCCGCCTATGGTACCGTAGCCGGTAACCACGCCGTCAGCGGGGGTCTCCTGCTCAGTCATGTTAAAGTCAGTGCTTCTGGCCTTTATATAGGCTCCGACTTCAACAAAACTGTTCTCATCAAGCAGGGCTGCTATGCGGCTGCTTGCTGAAGTTTGTGCTGAATTACTCATTTTCCAGTCCTCCATCATTCATAAGTTTAACAATATCTAAGCAACGGAAAACCCATTCTCAGGCCCGCTGCAAAAAAAAGCAGAAATATTGCCACATACAATTATAATAATAAATTTGTCAAATAGCAAGCTCTTTTCCTCGAAAAAGGTGAAAATATTAACGAATTTTAAGATTCGTAAATACGAAAAGAGCTGTGGCTTTCACAAAATATGTGAACAGCCGCAACTCTTTTTTGTTACAAACCCATTATTCATTTAGCCCATGGAAAAAAATTTGTCATGAATGACCTGTACGGCCTTCTCCGCGTCCTTTTCATCCACCAGTACGGATATCTTAATCTCGCTGGTGGATATCATATTGATATTGATGTTGGCGTCGTAAAGCGCCTCAAACAGGGTTGCCGCCACGCCGGGATGGTTAATCATGCCGGCTCCCACCACGGAAACCTTTGCAATATGGCTGTTGGTCTCCAGGCGGCCAAAGCCAATGGACTCCTGATGCTCCCTTAACAGCACGGCTGCTGCCTCCAGGTCGGACTGGGCCACGGTAAAGCAGATGTCCTTGCCTTCCTCATGACCGATTCCCTGTAATATGATATCCACATTAATATGGTTCTGGGCCAGCAGGGAGAACACCTTAAAGGATGTGCCAATCTCATTGGGCACCCCAATCAGGGCTATCCTTGCGATATTTACATTCTTAGCCACACTGCTGATATATGATTTCTCCATGCGTTTTGCAACCTCCTTCACCTTTGTACCCGGATGCCCTGTAAAGCTTGAGAGCACCTCCAGCTTTACATTGTATTTCTTTGCCATTTCCACGGAACGGTTGTGGAGCACCTGGGCCCCCAGGGTAGCCAGCTCCAGCATCTCATTGTATGTAACCTCATCCAGTTTCCTTGCGTCCTTCACAATTCTTGGGTCAGCCGTATACACCCCGTCCACATCCGTGTAAATCTGGCACAGGTCCGCCCGGAGGGAAGCAGCCAGCGCAACCGCCGACGTATCGGAGCCGCCCCTGCCAAGGGTGGTGATGTCCTCGTAACGGTTAACTCCCTGAAATCCTGTGACAATCACGATTTTCTTCTGATTCAGCTCTGTCTCAATGCGCTCCGTGTCCACCTTCTTGATTCTGGCATTCCTGGCAACGGTATTGGTAACCATACCGGCCTGCCATCCGGTCAGGGAAATAACCGGGTATCCCAGCGCCTCCACCGCCATGGCGCAGAGGGCCACGGACATCTGCTCCCCGGTGGACAGCAGCATATCCATCTCCCGGTTGGAGGCAAGGGGATTGATTTCATTTGCCTTCTCAATCAGCTCGTCGGTGGTATCCCCCTGGGCGGACAGCACCGCCACCACCTGGTTGCCGGCCTTGTATGTATCCGTGATGATTTCAGCCACATGGCGCAGCCGGGCGGCATCAGCCACAGAGGTTCCTCCGAATTTCTGTACAATTAAGCCCATATGTCATTCCTTTCGTCCATACATTGTATCCCGCCAAAAAGCGGCGGCCCCAAAGGCCGCCGCCAGCAAGCGCTTATATTTAAATATTTTACACGCTGGATTTTGTTTGTCAACCAAATCCGGCCTTATCTGCTATTTCTCCAGGTTCTTCCACTTGAAGTCCGGAACCACATCCGACCACTTATTAATGCCGATAATTGGCTTTGCAAACTCAGTGGCCTCCAGGGTGGCGTTCTTCTTGTCGATATCCCGGAATACCTGCCATATCTTCTTGCGCTTGGTAGCCACAATCAGGTTGGGCTGGTTCATGTCGCACTCCCACAGACCAAACTTCAGTCCGTCTTTGGCCTCAGAGGGAGCGTCCACCTGACGGCTGACCGTGTAGGCATCAATATACGGATTGCTGTCCACCAGGTAATAGGAATAGGCGTAAGCCGCAGCCTGAATCTCCGGAATATTGCCCCTGGTGGGGCTGTAGGATGTAAAGCCCTGCTCCGTAAGGATGATGTGGCGCACATTGCCTGCAGGCGCCCTCAGGGTATCCTGTACGAAGTAATCCGTCAGCACGTTTAAGTTGGCAAAATTGATAACCGGTGAATTGAAATCATTTGTAAACAGTCCTGTGGACTGCGGGTCATCCCAGAATTCCGGCTCTGTCATGGGGCATGGATAGGGATGATAGGCCAGGCCCCAGTCCATCTGCCCCTGGGTGTTGGCTATGGAGTTAAAACTGTCCACTATCTCCTTGCCTCCGTATTTAAGCTTGCCGTCAATCTCGTTCATCCAGTTATAGTCCAGCGAGAAATATACCCGGTCATTGGCATTGGTGCTCTTAATGGCTGTGTAGATAACGCGGAAAGCCTTCTGGTATGCCTTCACATAGTTTGTCAGGTCCATGGGACCCATGTAGTTCCACTGCTGGTTGTTAATCTCATTGCCGATAATCCAGTTCGACACCTTCCCGTAATTGGGGTTATCGCCGCTGTAATGCTGGGCCAGGAAGGAGGCGATTGCCTTTGTCTGGTCAAATCCGGCCTCGGTTTCAGCATTGAACATATAGTAGAATGCATTGGAATTCTTCTGGGTGCCGGGATACACCAAATCCGGCGTATTGGGGTTCCAGTCATTGAGCAGGATAACCGTTACAGTCATTCCCTTGTTTGACAGCGCGCTGATGGTCTTGTCATAAGCGTCCACCACGCCTTTGTTAAAATGGTAGGTTTTGCCGTCATACTGGTATTCAATTCCCGTTCCCATAATCTGGGAAAATGCAATGTTGGTGGTGACATGCTTCACGCCCAGGTCAAAGGCATCGCTGAGCATGTCAATCTCAATCACAAGCCCCTTTTTGGTCAGCGGGTCGTTAAAGGGCGTCTGGTTCCCGGCAATCAGCTCAGGGTTGGTTATGTAGTGGGGCTGGCTGACCTTTGTAAACCTGGTCCCGTCAAATACAGCCAGGACAAACCGGCTGTAGAGCTTATCCTGGGGTGTGCCCAGGTTCAGGGGCACGCTTACCGAGGCGCCGCTTAAGGCCGGGGCGGAAGCGATAAAGTCGCTGCGGCTTCCCAGCTCTTCCTCATAGGGCTGCATCTCAAATACATAGACGTTGCCGTCCGTGCCCGTCGCATCCCCGCTGCTGGAAAATCCAATCTCTACGTTCTGTTTATCTCCTGAAATCTTACAGGAAGTAATCTGTCCCGCCACCAGCGGCGTAAATGCCTGGGCCTCTGCCTGGCTCTCCGCCTGGGCCGTGGCTCCAAAGGCCGTAAAGCTTCCCATAAATGCCGTGCCGCACAACAGGGCCGCCGCCAGGGTCAGGGCCTTACCTCCTTGAATGAATGGTTTCTTCATTTATGAATTCCTCCCAACTTTCTCCAAAATAGGATACATGATACATCATACATAAATAAGTTTACTTTTTCACTGAACTTTTTATTACATGTCTCTTAATTTTCCATCTGCTGGGAGTGACGCTTTTACGCGGCTCATACGCTTCTATCTGCTGGAAACCTTTCCTTCCGCCAATTCATAGAGCCTGTCGCACACCGACGCCAGCTCACTTTCATTGGGTGAACAGTATACAACTCCGATTCCCCTGCTCTTTGCAAACTCCAGAAATTCCCTGACCGAATTCCTCATCAATATATCCGTGCCCGAAAACAGATTGTCCATGACAATCAGCCTTGCCCTGGCTATAATCCACTTATACAGGGCCACGTTCAGCTGGCACCGGTGGCTCAGCGTCTCTATGGGACGTTTCAAATCTTCCTCCCGGATGTCCAGCAATGCCAGGTAATCACAGGCAACCGCCTGCTCCAGCTTCTCCCGCACCCCCACTCCGGGTGCAAAGTATTCCAGACCGGCAATGGTCAGGTTTTCGGCAACATCCAGCTTTGGAAAAAGGCTCTTCTTGTAATCCTCAATATATCCAAAGCCGTATCTGACCATGTTCTTCCTTCCGCCTGACAGCTCCACCTGACGCCCGGCCAGCCAGGCGCTTCCCGATTCCACCTTCAGTTCCCCGCTGAGAAGCCGCACAATTTCCCGGCAGTATGTTTCCTCCGGATGGATGAAGCCCACCACCTCGCCGGGGCACACGTGAAAACTCACGTCCCGCAATTCCCTGGCCCGCACCTCCCGTACCGCGAGAAGCTCTGTTCGCCCGCTGCGTTCTGCCTGGGACCGGGTGATTTCCCGTCCTGCCTTCCGGTTCCCTCCGATTATAATGCGGTCAATTACCTGCCGGTCAAATTCCTCCCGGAACAATACCGCCGCAAGGCTCCCTTTTCTCAGGATGGCCAGACGGTCCGCTGCATCCAGCATGATTTCCGGCCTTGTGTCTATCCACACAATGGAGACGCCCCTCTCCTTAAGCCGCGCAACAAGCTCCTTCATATACTGGATTTCCTTCAGTGTATAATCCCTTGCGATTCCGTCCAGCACCAGCACCTTCATGCCGGCGCAGCAGGCCCTGCATATCTCTATGGTATGGCGCTCCATCAGGCTTAAGCTGCCCACAGGGGCCTGGAGCCTGCACTCCACCCCCAGCGCCTTAAGGGTTTCCCTCATGCGGATGGTTCCCTGCCTGGCCGGAAAGGCCAGGCAGCCCTGTTTCTGCAGCAGACACAGGTTTTCTTCCACGGAAATATCATTGATGACCGATGTCTTATACCGGACGCAGAATATTCCGGCGGTCTGGGCCTGGCGGATGGAGGCAAAGGCTGCCGGTCTGCTGTCCACATACATCCTTCCCCCGCTCATGGAAGTCCTGCCGCTGATGATATCCGCCAGCACGGACTTGCCGCTTCCGCTGAGTCCTGCAACGCAAAGCAGCTCCCCCTTGTACAGGGAGAGACTGATATCCTCCAGGGCCTTTATATCCCCATATGCCTTTTTTATCTCATCCAGCCGTATCTTTTCGATTCTCATGACTCACCGCCCTTCGAATCAGCGGCAGTGGGAAGAATGATTTCCACAATGGTGCCAATGCCCGCCGTACTGTATACCTTGATTCCGTAGTCATCCCCGTAATAAAACTTAATCCTCTGGTTCACATTGGGAAGGGCAATTCCGGTATTCCCCCGCTTTCTTATGTCCCTGTCCTGCCGGTAAATATGACTGCCTTTGGCCAGCCTTTCCCTGATATCATCCACCTGCTGCTCCGTCATGCCCATGCCGTTGTCGGCAATGCGGATAATGAAGCGTTCCTGTGTGCTGTAAGCGTACACGCTGACCTGCCCCCCTCCCACCTTTGTCTCCAGCCCATGGTGGATGGCGTTCTCAATCACAGGCTGTATGGTGAGCACAGGAAGCTTGTACTGCAGCAGTTCCTCATCCTCTATCTTCTGCTGGTATTTGAATTTGCCCGGAAAGCGGTATCCCTGAATCAGCAGATAATTTTTCACATTGCCCAGCTCATCCTTAAGGGTGGCCATCTCCCCGGGCCTGCTTATGCTGTACCGGAACAGCATGGACAGGGACTCTGCCATCTGGGCTATGTCCTCTGAATCCCGTATAATGGCCATGCTCCGGATGGTATCCAGGGTATTGTAGAGGAAATGGGGGTTAATCTGGCTTTGCAGGGCGTGGATTTCTGCCTGGGACGCCAGCATCTGGGAGGTATATTCATTTTCCACTGACTGCTTTACATACTGAATCAGACGGTGTATGGGCCTGCCGCCTTTTAAATCCGCCATATGGCTCTCAGGCTCTGCAATCATTTCAGAAATCTTCTCTATCTCCCGCAGAGGGCCCAGGAACCGGACGCAGAACACTGCCAGCATCACTGCCTGGTACAGGAAAAACAGCAGCAGCACAAAAATTCCTGTCCTGGTCCTAAAAGGCCCGAATAACAGGAAAAGAAACAGAAGCATCACAACGATACGGTCTGCCAGCAGCAGATAAAAATAGGAACGGTTGGTCTGCAGCTTCCTCATCATAGGCACCACCCATCAAACATAAAACCTGCGGTACTGTGTTGGTTTCACACCGGTCATTTTGGAAAAAAGCTTGCTGAAATGCCGTTCATCCTGATACCCCACCAGACAGGCAATCTCTCCGATGGACTTCTCAGGGCTCCTGAGCATTTCCTTTGCCTTGTCAATACGCACATCAATCAGGTACTGGGTCAGGGTCTGGCCTGTCTCCTTTTTGAACATGGCGCTCAGATAGGCGGGGTTCAGAAACACGATATCGGCAATGTCATTGAGGGTGATATTCTCACTGTAATGCTCGCCGATATACTCCTTAATCATCCGCACAGGGCGGCTTCCCATGCCGTCCTTCTGCCGCTGGCACAGCTGGCAGCTCACATTGATGTAATCCGCCCATACCTGTTTCAGCTGATTCAAGGCAGTGCAGTTTTCCAGCCGCCTGATATACGGCTCGGTATCGGGAATCTCATAGTCCTTCATAATGTCTGAAAATACAAGGCCGGCCCTCTTTAGCATCTCCTCCAGAAAGCCGTAAAGCCTGTAATACCGGTACTGTCCCTCCACCGCCCGGTTCATGGCCTCCTCCCCTATGAGCACAAGCTTCCCCGGCGCCAAAAGCGGAACCTGCCGTTCCAGCTTTGCTTCAAATTCTTTGGGAAGGGCATAAGAATCCTTCTTATAATTCTCCGGCAGCCTGTCATGGCGGATAACATTTCCCACGCCCAGGTCAATGCGCAGCATCACGGATTTCACAGCCGTGTCCAGGGAAGCCGGCAGGTATTCCGGGGAGGAAACACGGCTGCCGATTCCCACTGTCATCTCAAACAAATCATTCTTGTATTCCGTGCGCTCCAGCATCTCCTCCAGTTCGGAGCATATGTGGTCCAGGGCAGGCTGGCCGCCGTCGTAGTTCAGGCAGATATAGCCCCAGGACCGGCTGATGATGAACTCCGTATCATGGCAGCAGGCCTTCAGCTTCCTCATGATTTTAACGGTTATGGTCTCAACGGCCTGTTCAGGCACCTGGTATTCGGAATCCGACACACAGTCCAGCTTGACTGCCGCCATGGTGAAACAGCTGCCCCTGAAATCAAAGATATCCTTAGTTCTCCCAGACCTCAGCGCCTGGCCAAACTGCACTCCATCCCCCACCAGAAGATTCTGCAGAAGGTTCTTGCGCAGTATCCCGTTGTTGGCCGCCAGCCGGTCCTCCATACGGTTAAACTGCATCTGCTGCTCCTTCCTGCTGGCCCTCTGGCTCTCCAGCTTGGTAAGGACATCGTTCAGCTCATCCTTCCTGACAGGCTTTAACAGGTAGTCCGACACGCCGTACTGAATGGCGCTTCTGGCATACTCGAATTCACTGTATCCGCTGATAATCACAAATTCCACGGGAATCTGCTCTTCCCTCACATGGCGTATCAGGTCCATTCCGCTCATTCCCGGCATCCTGATATCTGTTATCACCACGTCCGGCTTCAGCCGGCGCACCATTTCCAGGGCAGTGATTCCGTCCCCTGCCTCCCCTATGATTTCCACATCTGTCTTCTGGCGGTCAATCAGGCTTTTTATCAGCAATATAATATTAATCTCATCGTCAGCAATCAGAACCTTCAACAGACTTGTCCCTCCCCAGACCATCATCCATTCTTGGCTGCCCGGTTGGATGCATACCCGTCCAGCGCCACTGCAAACAGGATAAAGATGCCAATGACAACCTGGTGCCAGAAGGTGTTGACGTTCAGCAGGCTCAGGCCGTTCTTAATGGTTGCCATGAGTATTGCCCCAAAGGCAGTGCCCACCATATTTCCCTTTCCTCCCGACATGCTGGTTCCGCCTATGACCGTGGCTGCAATGGCATCCATCTCATACGCATTACCGGCCTCAGGCACAGCGGCCTCGCTTCTGGACGCCAGTATCACGCCCACTATGGCGCAGAGCACTCCGCTGAGCATGAATACCAGAATCTTTATTTTATCCACATTGATTCCCACCAGCTTGGCCGCGTCCTCGTTGCTGCCGATGGAAACCGTATATCTCCCAAACTTTGTCTTATAGAAAAGATAATAACATACCAGAAGAATAATCAGGGTGAGAATAATTGGAAATGGGATGACCCCGATATATCCCTGGCCCACAAACTGGATTTCCGGATATTTCAGTCCATAGAGAGGGATTCCCTTTGTGTACACATAAATCAGGCCGCGCAGTATGCTCATGGTTCCCAGGGTGGCAATAAAGTATGCTATCCTGAGCTTTGTCACCAGAAGGCCGTTAATCAGACCAATGAATGCCCCCAGCAGGATTACCACGCCAATGGCCAGATAAATATTGTAGCCGCCCAGTATCATGGCCGCCAGTACCATGCCGCTGATTCCCACCGTGGAACCCACGGACAGGTCGATTCCTCCCAGGGAAATGACAAAGGTCATTGCAAAAGCCACAATGGCCGTATAAACCGCCTGCCGTATCCCAATCATGATATTGGAGAATTTCAGGAAATTAGGGCATGCAATGCTGAGTCCGATGAACACCACCAGATACATGCCTATGATTCCCACCCCGTTTACATTGAGTACATTTTTTAATGCTTTATTTTTCATATGCCCTCCATTATATCAGATATAAGAATTACAATCAAATACAGCTACACGGAGTAATGCTTGATTTCTTCCGTTGTGGCTGATGCTGCATCCATGGCCTTAGTCACCCTTCCCTGCTTCATCACAAGAATCTTATCGCAGATGCCCAGGACCTCCTCTTCCTCTGAGGACACAATGACAACGCCGTTTCCCGACTTCACGCATTCACCGATGGCTTCATAGACCTCTGTCTTCGCGTTTACGTCAATTCCCCTGGTAGGTTCCTCCAGGAGGAACACATCCCCTCCCATCATCATCCACCTGGCCAGCATTACCTTTTGCTGGTTTCCTCCGCTCAGCGCGCTTATGCACTGCCTGGTTCCCTTTGCCTTTACCCGCAGCTTTTCCATATAATCCCCAGAGGCCCTGTTCTCCAGCCTGCGCGTCAGGGTCCTGCCTCTGGAAATCTGCTTCAGGGACGCGATGGTTATATTCCATGCTATGTCCTGCTTCAGGAAAAGGCCGTCCACCTTCCGTTCCGCCGGAACAAATGCAATTCCCGCGTCCATGGCCGCCCTGATTGCGCCGGCCTTAAGGCTTCCTCCATGTATCCTCACCGCCCCGCTGTCATAGGCCATGGCTCCGAACACAGCTCTTATGACCTCGTTTTTACCGCAGCCTTCCAGGCCGGCCAGGCCTAATATTTCCCCTTTGTGAAGTTCAAAGGAAATGTCCTCGAAAAGTCCCTTTTTTGTAAGCCCCTTCACCTCCAGCAGGGTTTCCCCCATGGGGACCTTTGTTTTTGGATACTGGTTTTTCAGTTCCTTTCCCACCATGGCCGATATGATTCGGTCCACCGTATAATCCTTCACATACCCCTCCGACACCTTCCGGCCGTCCCGCAGCACACTGACCCGGTCGCAGATTTCCATCAGCTCATCCAGGTGATGGGAAATGAATATGATGGAGTGTCCCCCTTCCTTCAGCCGCCTGATAACCTTGAACAGCTGCTCCCTGTCGCCTGCCTCCAGGGCCGCAGTCGGTTCGTCCATAATGATAATCTGCGCATCCGCGTACACGGTTCTGGCTATCTCCACCATCTGTTTCTGGGCCAGGGGCAGATAGCGCAGGGGCCTGTCCAAATCCATGTCCACATTCAGGCTTTCCCTCAGGACCTTGCCTGCAATCTCCCTCATCTGCTTTTGCTTCAGGTGCGATACCAGGGACCTCCTGTCGGTCAGTTCCCGGTTCAGGAATATGTTCTGCACTGCATTCAGGTCCGGCATCACGCTTAATTCCTGGTATATGGTGCTGATTCCCAATCTCTGGGCATGGGATGCATTCTGGATATCCACCTTATTTCCGCCCAGAATAACGGAACCCTTATCCATCCTGTGGATTCCGCACAGTATCTTTATCAGGGTGGATTTACCGGCCCCGTTTTCACCGATAAGCCCCAGGACCTCGCCTCTGTGAAGAGTCAGGTCCACTCCCTCCAGCACCCTTACGCTTCCAAAGGATTTATAGACACCCTCCATTTTTAAAATAACATCTTTTTCTGAAAACATCCATCCACCTCGCTCTTACTATTCATACCACTCAAAGGGCGCCTTCCTGTATGTCCCGTACTGGTCTATGTCATGACTGAAAAGCACCTGGGCGTGATACCTGTTTTCCAGCTTCCGTATGCGGTCAATGGTCCGCTCAAATCCTCTTGTATCATAGGCCAGCCCCGGGTACTGCATGGGCGGACCGTAGTTCATGGCGGTATTGACAGCGTCCGATGCCACAATATAGTTCCCGCTTCCCGGCAGGGTCACCAGCAGCCCCATCATCCCATAGGCATGGCCCGGTCCGAAATTCAGGACGCGGATGCCCGGATACAGCTCCATTTCCTCCTCGTCCATGGTTTCCCAGTTAAGTTCCGCTGCCAGCCAGGCCTCAATGTCCTTTTTTATGTAGCCGCCCGAGGTCCTTCCCAGTCCGTACATGCGCATGGTCTGGGTGAATTCCTGGTCGCTTACCAGAATCCTGGACTTTCTGAAAAATTCCAGTCCCCCTGCATGGTCCTCATGGAGATGGGATACCACCACCCACATAATATCGTCAGGCCTGTATCCCAGACTCTCCAGGGCATTTACCACAAAATGGCTTTCCTCCAGGGCCACCGGGGTCCGTTTCCTGTTTCCCATATCCCACCGTTCTGTCATGGCCCCGGGATGACAGCCCGTATCAAACAGGACAGGTCCCTCCTCATTTTCTATGAGCACATAGTAGACCGGCGATTTTACCCAGCGGCTCATTGTCTCCCTGTGCTCTGCATCCGCCAGTGTGGGCATGGCCACCATATTGGCCAGGTCGCATTCAATCATACCTCCCGGTATAATAAACATCCTCTTATTCCCCATACAGATTCCTCCTGATATAAGACGGGCACAGCAATCATCCCTGCTGTGCCCATGAGTCCCTGATTATTCAAATATTACCCGGTCCAGCTCGCCTATGTTGTTCTTGTCATATACCTTGGAAGGCCGGTTGATTACCTTTTCCACGTTCTTGCCCTCGATGCAGAAGTCGTTTACGGCGTCAATGATATCCATGCCCGTTCCGTACTCACCTACGTCGATGGTGGCGGTCATCTCATTGTTTTCAATTGCTGCCACGCCGTCCTTGGTGCATCCGTATCCGATGGTGTCAATCTGGTCTAACAGCCCTCTCTCCTTGATGGATACCAGGCCGCCCAGCACCATTTCATCGTAATCGCCGAAAATCAGGTTGATGTCAGGGTTGGAGGTAAGGATACTCTCGGTGACGCTCTGTCCCTTTTCCCTTGTCCAGTCAGCTGTCTGGGAAGCCACAATCTGTATATTGTCCCTGCCCTGGATTCCCTCCTTAAAGCCGTCGATTCTCATGGTGTTTACAATGCCTGCATAACCCTCCAGAACCGCCAGCTTCACATCCTTGTCCCCGTAATGCTCTGCCACGTATTTGCCGATTTCCAGTCCGGCGTTGTACTGGTCGTATCCAATGCTGGATACATAGTAAATATTGTCCTTGTCCAGCTCCGTCATATTAAACAGGAATACCGGAATATCCGCCTCTGCCGCCGCCCTCAGATAGGGGAGCATGGAATTATCACTCTCCGTTGCCAGGGCAATGGCATCCACTCCCTGCTGTATCATGCTCTCCATGATGTTGCCCTGCTCCGTGATGGTGCTTGTGTTGCTGGAGGGAGCCTGTACCAGCAGTTCTATATCCAGCCCCTTATCCTCTATCTGTTTCTTTGCTCCGTTTATGGTCATGGTATAGGCTGTGTTCATAGTAACCGGAATCAGCCCCACCTTCAGGGTCCTGTCCTTGATGGAGCGCGGCTGGACAGCATACCCTACGCCTTCCGTGCTTTCCGTCTCAGTTTCCCGGCTCTCCTCCGCCTTGGTTTCCTCCGCCTTCTCTGTCTGCTTTGTCTCCTCCTTGGCCTCCTGTGTCTGGGCTGCAGCGGCAGTCTCTGCCGGCTTCTGGTTGGAAGTGGCGCACCCCATCAGAGAGATTGTGGTTGCTGCTGCAAGCAGCAATGCTAGTCTTCGTTTCATCCCGTTTTCTCCTCCTGTACATTTTATACAACTCTTAGTTATTTTCTACACACCAATCATACATTATGCACAGTTGTCTTTCAATGAGGTGATTTTTATATTTTGTGGGGTGTTTTTAGATGTTTGGACACTCCGAAGTCACTGCGCCGTATTTTACCAGCTGCTGTCCGACTCATCCCCGCTGTCGGATTCGCTTTCCTCTCCGCCCGGATGCATGTTGAACATAAAACTGTAATCCCGGCCGCTGTCAGGCACCCATCTTCCTCTGTAGGATGAATAATCAAAATATGAATCAAATTCACCTCCCGGGCTTCTGACTTCGAATACCACCGGAATTCTGCCTGCTTCCTTAATGGTCCTTTGTATACTTCCCGTATGCCCGCCCACGGTCAGCCTTGAATACACCAGATATGTATATGTATTTTTAAAGATTTCATCTGTCATTCCCGGCAGCCTGCGCACCGCCGTTTCCAGGTCTTTCATCATGACTGTACGGTTGGAGGCATAGGCCAGAAGTTCTGCCGGAGCCATCCGTGGCATCAAACCCCAGGTGTTCTTTACCTGAGGCCCTGTAATATCCGCCCTGGCGTCAGCCATGTAAATACCGGCCAGATGGGTAATGGCACACAGAATATAGTTATATATCCCCTTATCCAGCTCACTCGCCACGCCTTCGGAAGGTATATAGGAAGCGTCATAAGTCCACCACAGACTTCTTCCGTATTCCTCAAAGAAAGCCCGGATTTCATCAAACCCCATGCCGAAGGATATCTGGTTGCTTCTGCCGGCGTCCTTTAATGCAAAAAAGCTGTGCAGTAGTTTTATTTTATATTCCTTCAAATCAGCATTCTCCTCCAGGTCCGTGTAAACAGAAAATCCACCATTGACCTGTTCTGCAGTCACCTGGTACGGAACCGCTCCCTGCTCTGAGGAGTAACGCTCCAGAAAGTCCTCCAGAAACGCCATGATTCTGAGATTCTGGTTCCGTTCTTTAACCTGTCCTATTTTGAGAGGCTCTGTAATCATTTCAATGGTCCTGGTTGTATCTCCCATATCGGAGAACAGACGGATTACCGTATCTGCCCCATGCTTTACTTCTAAAAAGGTCATGCTGTCCGGTGATTTTTCCAGGTCGAAGCGCACCTTATAAGGCAGTTCGCACTCCATGCCAAAGGTCCATTCTTTATGGCTGCTGTATTTTTCACTCATTATATCCTGCTCCTTATATTTTATTTAGAAAAGCTTTTCTGAACCCAGTATAACCCGGATGCCGCCCCGGGCGCCCATAGTTGGCATGGATTGCATATTTCCGGTCATCTGCGGTTCACGGCAAGACCGCACAGCAGCGCATCCGTTCCCGCACAAAAAAAGCCCCGGCAGAGGATTCTCTCATCCTCCGCCGGAGCTTTTTCATATTTCACAATGCCTCATCCGGCCTCCGCCACCCGGAAGCCCTTGGACTCCAGCATATCCCTGCACTCCCCATCCAGGTGCATGCAGTATACTTTGTGTCTCAGCTCCTTTGGAACCGTTTCTTCCAGGACGCCCACGTAACAGTGGCTGGGATGGGGCGGATTGTGAAGGGATGTGTCGTGGTACACGGCGTCCAGCTTCCCCTCCTTAAGCATTCCGGCAATCCGCTCCGGCATCCGGGCGGAATCACCGCTGTAATAAATACGCCTTCCTTCCGCCTCCAGAAGATATCCGAAGCAGTCCATGTTGTCCGCATGCTCCACCGGCACCGGCTCTGCCCTGACACAGTCCACTTCACCCGGAAGCTCCCGGTAATAATCGTAAAATCCATCCTTGATGCCCATAAGCCGCAGCAGCTCCACCACGGTGTCCCTGGGATGAATGACGCTGATTTTTCTTCCCAGAATACAATAATTGTAAGAAATCAGGGAGCCCAGGCTTCCCACGTGGTCTGCGTGCAAATGGGTCAGCAGCACATATATCTGCCTGTATTCCCTGAGATTGCTGCGTTTCATCAGAAGCTCGTAAACCGTTTCGCCGCAGTCCACCAGAAACAGGCATCCCTCCGCCTCAAACCAGGCGGATGTATTTCCCATGGCAGGATTAAAGGCGCTGCCGCATCCGAAAAAATGCAGGTCTAAATATTGTTCCATAACGCTCCTCCTCTTATGCTCTCTCATGCCCTCCTTTATTCCTTCATCACTCTTTGATTCCGGCGCTGACAAAGCTGTTCATAAACTGCTTTTGCAGGAAGAAGAACGCTATAAGCAGCGGCAGGATAATGATGAAGGTGGCTGCACAGACATTGGCCCACTGCATGTTGGCCTCCTTGGACTTTGCGAAGATGGCAAGTCCCACGGTCAGTGTACGGTTGGAGGGTGAATTGGTCACAATCAGAGGCCACAGGTAATTATTCCAGTGATAGCTGACGGAAATGACCGCAAAGGACATATAGGCGGGCTTTGCGCAGGGCATATACACCCTCCAGATGGTCTGCCATGTGTTGGCCCCGTCAATCCTGGCAGCCTCGGCCAGGGCCTTTGGTATGGATTTAAAATGCTGTCTCAGCAGGAAAATGGCCAGGGCGCTTCCAAAGAACGGCAGCATGATGCCCACCTTGGTATCGGTGAGTCCCAGGTCAGCCAGGGTCATGAAGTTAGGGGTGATGAGCACGTCATTGGGAATGATAATCTGCATGAAAATGACTGCAAACACCAGGGTCTGCCCCTTAAAATCCATGACAGCCAGCGCATAGGCGGCCAGGGTGGAGGTGACGAACTGCACACAGAAGGTCACTGCCACCAGAATCAGCGTGTTCAGGTAATACTGGGCAAAAGGAATGGCATTCCACACATAGGCCAGGTTCCCAAAGGTAAAGCTGCTGTTGGGAAGAAAGGTCATGTGGAAGGTGGGTTCGCTGAAGGCAGTCCCCACCAGCCATACCAGGGGAGCCAGCCACATAAGCGCCAGGGCCAGGGCGAAAACAGAAATTGCAGTACTTTTAACTTGTTTCATACCGGCTCCCTCCTTTAATTATAATGTATCTTCTTATCCTGGCTGATGAACCTTGGCAGGGACACCACAAGAAGAAGTCCCAGCATGATTACGGTCAGGGCCGATGATATGCCGTAGTTGAAATTGGTGAAGCCCTGCTGGTAAATATAGTACAGAAGCAGGGTGCTTGCATTGTTGGGCGCTCCCTCTGTCATGATGACCACATGGTCCACCAGCTTAAAGCAGTTGGTGAAGGCGATGGTGGACACAAACAGGAAGGTGGGCGCCAGCAGGGGAATGGTGATGCGCCTGAACACGGTCCAGTTGCCTGCCCCGTCAATCCTGGCAGCCTCCATCACCTCGTCGGATATGCTCTGGATACCGGACAGGAAGAATACCATCAGGTATCCGGCCTCCTTCCATACATACATCACCGCCATGGCCGGGAGCACCGTATTCTTGCTGGACAGCACATTCATGGGTTTTAACCCCATGGCTATCAGCAGCTGGTCAAAGAGTCCGTTCTTTGCCATGTAAATAAACATCCACACGCTGGCAATGGCAATCATGGGCATGACCACCGGGTAGAAATAAGCCGTGCGGATAAATCCCACCCGTTTGCCCTTGCGGTTTACCAGAACCGCCAGGCCGAGGCCCACCGCCATACTGGGAATCACCGTCATAAGGGCGAATACGATGGTATTTTTCATCACCTTCCAGAACAGCTTGGAACCGGCCAGCTTCACATAATTCTCAAGGCCGATGAACTCGGCGCTGTCCATACCAAGCTTGTACTTTGAAAGGCTTAAATACAGGCTCCTGAATATGGGGAACACTGTAAATGCCAGCATAAATATAAGCGCCGGGGCCATCAGGGCCCAGGCCGTCGCATTATTCTTGATTTCACGCTGCTTCTTTGTCTTGGTTTTCATCCTCTCACCAGCCTTTTCATATTCCGCCTGCCGGGCCGGGTTTTGTGACACGCCCCGGTCTCTTAAGGCGCTGTGTATGCCCGGTCATGGAGGCGGAAACCTTGCCTCCGCCCCACATGGCACCGGGCCACAGCGCCTTACTTGTTCCTAACAGGTATTACGTTCATGTTTCATCCGGTCTATTGATACTCGGACAGAACCTCCTCTGCCTGTTCCTGGGCTGCATCCAGGGCCTCCTGGGCAGACATATCGCCGACCACGGCTGCCTGGATGTTATCATTTAACACCCTCCAGATTTCAGCTGCATTGTATGTAGTAAGCTCAGGCTTTGCGTAGGGAAGCTGCTCGTAAGCAACAGATGCCTGGGGAACCTCTGCATAATAATCCTTAATCAGGTCCGTGTCAAAGCAGGACTGCCTTGTGGCCACATAACCAGTATCCAGGCTCCACTGCGCCGCCCTGTCCGTAGAGGTCGCGAACTTGATGAACTTCCAGGCAGCCTGCACCCTGTCCTCGGAAATGCCGCTGGAGATATAGAAGTTGCCGCCTCCTGTAGGCGCTCCCACTCTCTTGTGGGCCGGAAGGAAGGCTGTCCCGAAATCAAAGTCCGCATTGTCATGGATATTCGCCATATTGCCTGTGGTGTGGTAAATCATGGCCACCTCCCCTGCAAGGAACTGGGTGGGCAGGTCGGTCCACTGTACAATACCCTCCGCCATGCATTTGTACTCATTCTGAAGGTCCAGCCAGAACTGAAGCGCCTCCACATTCTCAGGCGTGTTGAAATACACGCTCTTCCCGTCCTCGCTCATCAGGTTCTGTCCGTCGGTGCTGTTCTGCAGGCAGAAGCCTGTAAACGCCCACTGTGCGGAACCTGAGTTCAGAGCGATTCCCACGCCGTAGCGTCCGTCGTCCGTCAGCTTCTGGCCGTACTCAGCCAGCTCTTCCCAGGTGGTGGGAGGCGCTTCCGGATCCAGCCCCACTTCCTTGAACGCGTCCTTGTTGTAATACAGCACCATGGTGCTTCTCTGGAACGGTATGGAGTAAATCTTTCCGTCCACATAGGAGTCTTCCATGAAGCCCGGAAGGAAATCATCGATATAAGCCTTTCCCTCATCTCCGTCAGCCTCAATCAGTTCGTCAAGAGGCATGGCCATGCCGGTGGAGGCCATGGTGAAGCGCTGGGTGGCAAGGCTTACAAACACATCCGGAGGCGTGCCGCCCTGCATGGCTGTCTGAATCTTTGTCACTGTATCGTCATAATTGCCCGTATAAACAGGCTCCACGAAAATATCAGGGTTCTCTGCATTGAAATCCGCACAGATTTTCTCAATCAGCTGCGCCGCGGAACCGCCCACATTGACCGGGTAATAAAAGGTAAGGTGCAGCGCGCCGTCGTCAGCCTTGGCTGCATCATCCTTGGAGTCATTCGTGCCCCCCCCCCGGTTTCCTTAGACTGCTCTGCCGGCGCCCCGTCAGTCCCGGTACTTCCTCCCTTTCCGGAACATCCTGTGACGGCAAGGCCTGCTGCCATGGTCATGGCCAGGACTGCTGCTGCAATCTTCTTTGTTTTTTTCACAATACATACCTCCTCTTATACTATTGGGAATTTGTCATCAGTTCTGTAATTTCATCATAGCATTGTATTTGAAACGTGTCAATATTATTTTAAGGCATTTTGCACATTTAATTTATGTTTTAAACGGATTTTACATTAATTTTTTCTACTTTTTGCATGTTTTTTACATTTTAACGTATTTTAATCAATCCATCCTATATGTGATTGCCCATTTTTATTGAATCGTAGTTACAACAGTTTTACAAATTCTCCGGCATATGGTAAAATTGAACCAAACGTATTACTCGAAAGGAGAGCCGGCAGATGACTACCATCAAAGACATTGCAAAGGCGGCCGGGGTGGCCCAGGGCACTGTGTCCAACGTCCTCAACGGAAAGGGAAATGTGAGCAGCGAAAAAATAAGGCAGGTCATGGACGCCGCCGCCGCCCTTGGCTATGTGCCCAATGAACGGGCCAAGCTGCTGAGGAAAGGCCATTCCAATACCCTTGCGGTCATTCTACCCAACATCCGTTCCAAACAATATATAGACTTTTATCTGAGTTTTAAGGCGTATGCTGAAAGCCACGGCTACAGCGTGTCCCAGTACCTGACCAGCGATGACAACCGGGAAGCGGAATACGCAGCCATCCAGGAGGTCCGTTCCTCCATGGCCCAGGGCATGGCCGCTGTTTCCTGCTGTTCCTTCACCGACGTAAATCCTTACCTGGACGAGCAGGGCATGCTGGCAGACCATGTGGTGTTTGCAGAACGCCGTCCTCCCTTTCCGGCCCCCTATGTGGGCTTTGACTACCACAAGGCCGGAAGCGAACTGGCGTCAAGGGCGCTGGAGCGCGGCTTTTCCAGCCTGTGTCTTCTTACAGGCAGTCTCCAGCTGCCCAATGAATCCGACTTCTGCAACGGATTCATGGGAGTCATGGGTTCAGCCGGCTGCCGGGTAAACCACATTCAGACAGACCCGTACCGCAAGCTGCAGAATATCATGCAGATGTTCGGCGGCGCTGCGCCCCAGGCCATTTTTATTTCCAATTACGGCTTTGCCGAGAGCGTCAAGGATATATGGAACACCTTTTATTCCGGGGACAGCCCTGAGATTTACACGGTTTCCCCCATGTTCACCATGCCGGAAAATGACTTCCAGAAATATGAGCTGAACTACCGGCAGCTGGGAAAGATTGCGGCAGAATGCCTGATTGAGGACATAGGACAGGAAAAAAAGGCAAAAACGGAGGCCGCCGGAGAACAGGAGGAACCAGGCCGCCGGGCAAGGCCCCACAGCAGTCATCCCTGTCTGCTGCTGGAAAATTCCGGTTTCAGGGACTGGTTTGCAGGCATCCTTATCCCTTCCTCCAAGAAGCCCCTAAATGTACTGACCCTGGACAGTCCCAGCGCTTACACCATGCGCAACCTGTCCCGCATTTACACAAAAAAGACAGGGGTTCCCGTGAACATCACCATCTATTCCTATGAGGAGATATACGAGGCATTCAACCACATGCGCCACGACTCGGTCTTTGACGTGCTGCGTCTGGATGTGACGTGGCTGTCCTGGTTTGCGGACAAGATTCTGCAGCCCCTGGACCAGATTGACCCCCACATCTCCAGCTGCCTGGACACCTTCCTGGACGGGACCATCAACCAGTATTCCATTGTCAGAGGAAGGGTATACGCCCTGCCGTCCACCCCCAGCGTACAGCTGCTTTATTACCGCAAGGATCTGTTCGAAAGTCCCATCTACCGCAGGATGTACCACGAAACCTACCGCCAGGAGCTGAGGCCGCCCCAGGATTTCAAGGAGTTCAACCAGATTGCACGGTTCTTCACCAAGGCCTGTACCCCATCCTCCCCGGTGGAATATGGGGCCACCATGACCCTTGGCTCCACCGGAGTGGCTGGTTCCGAATACCTGGCCCGCCTGTTCAGCCACCAGGAGAATCTGTACGGCGGGGACTGCCGGGTCACGCTTAATTCCCCTGCAGCCATCGGCTCCCTGAAGGAGCTCATTGCCCTGAAGGAATACTCGGACCCCAAGTACTGTTCCTGGTGGACCAACACAGCCACCACCTTTGCCGGAGGCAATGTGGCCATGGCCATCCTGTACAGCAACTATGCCTCGGACCTTTTAAGCCACTCCTCCCGTGTGGCGGGAAACATCGGGTACGCCCTGACGCCGGGCAGCAATCCTGTCATTGGAGGCGGTTCCCTGGGCGTGGCCAAGTATACCAGACGGCCCGAAGACGCCCTTTCCTTCATCAAATGGATGTGCAGCGAGCCGGTGGCCTCTGCAGCCACTCTGCTGGGCAGCGTGTCTCCCTGCCGCAAGTCCTATGACAATTACGAGATACTCAATACCTTCCCCTGGCTGAACCTGGCCAAGGACGGGTTCGGCCTGGCGCACGGGCGCCGCACTCCTGAATTCTCCACCCAGCCCTTTGATGAGCGCAGCTTCCTGAGCATCATAGGCATGGCAGTAAAAAATGCCTACAGCCAGGTCATGACGCCAGAGGACGCACTGAATTATGCCCAGAAGCTGTACGATGAGCAATTCCTCCATACTGATTTATAATAAAAAGCGTGTCTTAAACCAAAGGTTCCAGGCAGACTCCCCGATTATGGGGCGCGGCCTGGAACATCTGTGTTTAGACACGGTTCTGATTGGTTTCCTGAATAATTTTCCGTTTGGTTTCCGCGGGCTTCGTACCTTCCCCCTCTCAGCACAGCTTTGCCATGACAGATGCCGAGGTCTTTTCATTGTTCACGCTGCACCGGTCGTAGTAGGTCCTGTAATATTCCGTATACAGCATGTCAATCAGAAAGAGCTGGCTGATTTCCGCCGAGGACGAGCCTGCCTGCAGGGGGCTTTCGTTGGCGCCGCACAGGAGCGTCAGGTCCGCATAGGCCGTAAGCGGGGATTTGATGAACCGCGTTACGCAGACAATGGCCGCCCCTGCCTGCCTGGCCAGCTGGGCCACATGGATGGTATCCTTGGTCGCCCCGGAATAGGAGAAAATAACAGCCACCTCGCCCCTGGACATGGTGGATGCCATCATGGCCTGCATATGGGAATCAGGCGAGCAGTAAACCTTCGGCTCAATCTTAAGGAACTTATCCGCCGCCTTCATGGCCGTTGTCATACTGGTGCCCACTCCGTAAAAGCAGATGCGTCCGGCCTTGTGGAAGGACTCGATAACCCGTCTGAACACGTCCTCCTTTAACAGGGACTGGGTCTCCTTAAGGGCCTTTATATTGGAATTCAGCACCTTCTCCGCCACCTGTGAGAAGGAGTCCTCCAGGCTTATGTCGCTCTCCATCTGTCCGAACCCCTGCTTTCCTTCATGGAGGCTCAGGGACAGAAGCATCTTAAACTCCTGGTATCCTTTGCAGTTCATGGTTTTGCAAAAGCGGAACACACTGGTATCCCCTACCCCGCAGGCCTCAGCCAGCTCCGTGATGGACATGAACAGAACTTTCCTGGGGCTGCCCAGGATATAATCAGCCACCTTTTTCTCCGCTTTTGTAAACTGGTTATACCCGCCTCTTATTTTCAACAAAAAATCTTCTGCCATTTTCCTTCCTCCTTATGCCGCCCGCCCTATGAAAATTTAATTTAATCTTATTATAAAAAAAAATATTTCTTTTAGCAAGAAATGTAGTAAAATTAAATTAAATAATTGCCATTTTCAAAGAGGGGGGCTGTATTATGAGGCGTATTTCGAAAAAAGAGCTTTTGTCCATCCCCAACCTGATGGGGTATTTCCGTTTAATCATGATTCCTGTATTTGTGTGGCTGTACCTGAAAGCCTCCACAGACGCAGACTATTACAGGGCTGCCATTGTCATGGGCGTCTCCTCAATCACCGACATGTTCGACGGAATGATTGCCAGAAAATTCAACATGATTACAGAGTTCGGCAAATTTCTGGACCCGCTTGCGGATAAGCTGACCCACGGGGCCATCCTGCTCTGCCTGTGGAGCCGTTATCCCCTGATTCTGCTCCTTCTGGTACTCTTTGTACTGAAGGAAGGCTTTATGCTGGTCATGGGAGCCATCAAGCTCAGGGAAGGCAAGAAGCTGAACGGCGCCAAATGGTTCGGCAAGTGCTGTACCGCACTGCTCTTTGTGGTGCTGTTCCTCCTGCTGCTCTTCCCCCATATGTCCTTAATTGCGGTCAATGCGCTGATTCTGCTGTGCGCGGCAGCCATGGCCATTACCCTGCTGCTCTACATACCCGTATTCCGCAGCATGTGATGCAGGCTGCATGTGCTTTACTGCCGGGCATCCTTATACACCCTTTTCAGGGTAAATCCTCTTCCCCTTACTTCATTAATCTGGTTGATAATCATGAAGGCTTCCGGGTCCTCATCCATAACCAGATTGTTAAGTCTGGGCAAGTCCCTCCTGGAAATGACTGCCAGTATCATTTCCTGCTCCCTGTGGAGATAACCGGTCTCCATGTGCAGAAGGGAGGTTCCGCAGTCAATGCGCTCCGCTATGAGGCGGTTGATTTCCTCATGCTTTCTGCTGACAATCTTCACCTGTATCCTGGCATTACCCGACATTAGGACCTGGTTAAGCACCATGGTGTATACAATAATCAGTATGATTCCGTAGAGAATGGCGTGGGAATCAGCCGCAATCAGCTGGAGCCCCAGAACCACGCAGTCCATAAGATACAGGGTCATGGACACATTTACATCCAGCTTTTTCTTGAGCACCAGGGCAGGTATGTCCATGCCTCCGGTGGATGCTCCGGCCCGCATCACAATACCGATTCCTCCGCCAATGAGCAGGCCCGCATATAGCACTGCCACCAGCTTCTCCTCCAGCACAAAGCCACCGAATCCGCTTCCCTCCAGCACGCCCAGGATGACCGGGTATATAATGGTGCTGAGTACGGTCGTCAGGGCGAACTGCTTCCCCAGCACCCATGCGCCCAGAAGGAACATGGCCGCGTTGAACACGCTGACAAAGAGACTGATGGGGATGCCCAGGGTATGGTTCACAAAGAGGGCCAGTCCCGTGGTCCCCCCGGTAATCAGCCCGTTTGGCACGATAAACAGCACCACTGCCGCTGCGTACATCACATTTCCCAGCACAATCTCTCCCAGGCTGAATGCAATCCTGGCCGTTGTTTTTTTCTTTTCCATGATTTTAGTCCTTTCTCACTGCATCGGAATAAATTCGCAAATTAAAAGACGGCAGATTTCTCTGCCGTCCTGATGCTCCGATTCTTCTATATATAGGCTCCCGTTTCTGCCCGGGCCCTTCCCTGTATGCTTTCAGTACCATTATGTTCTGTCCGTTCTCTGTTCCGTATAGTAAATCCTGCATTTTATGGTAGCATGTTTTTTCGAACCTGTCAAGGACCCCTTCCATCCGGCCCTTCCTTGTGCTAAACTGTAGGTATAAGAAACCATATAATAAGCGCTCAAAAGAAGGAGGAACACCTATGAAAAAACTGATTCGCTGCGCCAACCAGTACATCTGGGAGTCCGACTGGAAAACCATCGGACTGTTAAAATTCTGTCTCCTGTCCCTGGGCATCTGCATCGGCATGAACGTGCCTGCGGAAAAGAAAAAGACGGTCCTGCGAGCCGTCTTCCTATCTTTTGTCATAAGTTATATACCGCTTACAGCCAGGTTCATCCGGATTATCCGGTCTGACGAGGGAGACTGGTAGAATCCCCCTTTCCCCGCAGCAGCGGGTCCCGGTTCAGCACCTTCAGATATATGCCGCAGAGCAGGATTTGGAGCAGGGTGGAGGCAGGTGTGGCCAGCCCGATTTTAAACAGGGACACCGGTACCAGGCGGCTCATGAGATAGGATACCGGTATGCGGACCCCAAAGGCCCCTGCGATTCCCTGAAACATGACAAAGGCAGTCCTTCCGCACCCGTTAAAGAAGCCTGTCATGCAGAACATGAAGGACACCAGCAGACAGTCAATGGCATATGCCCGCAGATAGTCCGCTGCCGCCAGCACCACCTGCCGGTCCCTGGAGAAAACGCCTGCCAGCACATCCCCATGGAAAAATGCAAAATATGCCAGGAACACCCCTACCCCCAGGGAGGTGAGTATGCCGTACGCCAGGGCCCGTTTGGCCCGGTCCGGCCTTCTGGCGCCGATATTCTGGGCTACAAACGCCGACATGGCCTGTCCGTAGGCAGACGGCACCAGCAGTACGAAACCGCAGAGTTTTTCAGCCACGCCCACGCCGGCGGACGGAATCACTCCCAGCGTATTGACAATGGCGGATATGACCAGGAAAGATATGGACACCAGCACATCCTGGAAGGCAATGGGGAATCCCAGTTTTACCACCCGGCCGGCCAGCTGTCTGTCATAGCGGATGCTCTCCTTGCGAAAGGCAAAGGGGAGCTTTTGTTTCTTTATAATCATAACTGACAGCACCACGCTGACTGCCTGGGCAAAGACCGTGGCTATGGCCGCTCCGGCGGAGGCCATGTGGAATACCCCCACCAGCAGCAGGTCCCCTGCGATATTTACCAGACAGGCAATGGACACGGATATAAGGGGAAGCCTGGAATTTCCCAGTCCCCTGAATATACTGCCCAGCAGATTGTAGGCCACGATGAACAGCGAGCCCGCGGAACATATCTTCACATACACCGCCGTACTGTCAAAGGCCTCCCTGGGCGCCCGCATCCATGCAGTGCAGGGAACCGCCAAAAACTGCATGGCCCCGGTGACCACGATACCGATAACTGCGAATATCCATATGCTGGCGCCCATGACCCGGCCGGCTTCTTCAGGCTGCCCCTCCCCAATCCTCCTTCCCAGAAGAATGGTGGTACCCATGGCCAGCCCCACAATGGCCGTTGTTATGGTCTGCATAATCCAGCTGCCCGTGGACACAGCAGACACCTCCGCGGCGTGGCTGAACTGCCCCACAATCATCATATCCACTGCCCCGTACATGGTCTGCAAAAACAGCGCCGCCAAAACCGGCAGCGCAAATCCCATCAGAGATGTAAGAATGTTTCCCTCTGTCAAGCTGTGCGCTCTGCTCATGATACCCCCTGTTTATCCACAATCCGTTTTGTCCACAATCCTGTTATACCAAATGGGCTTTATCCCCAAAAACAGTGTGCTTTTGGCGTAAAAGCCGGATGGAGAACTAGCATACCACATTGCCCCCGCAGTGTCAACAATTTGTATAAAAACCATTTTTATACTTGATAATTTTTGTCAACTTTGTTATAATAGTATATATGATTTGTTACATTTTTAACAATAAGGTGGCCTTACTATGATGATAACACGTGAATCCGACTATGCAATCCGCATCATCCGCGCCCTGAAGGATGGGGAACAGCTTACCATTGAGCAGATATGCCTGCGCGAAAAGGTGCCGAAGCAGTTTGCATACAAGATACTGAAAAAGCTGGAGCGGTCCGGCCTGGTGTCCATACGCAGGGGCGCCGGTGGCGGGTGTATGCTGAGCCGGAGCCTGGAGGGCCTGACCCTTCTGGACATTATACAGGCTGCGGACGAGGAATTTTTTCTCAACCCCTGCCTGGGCGGTCAATTCCAGTGCGGCTATGCCGCCAATTCCAACGGCTGCAGTGTCCACTGGGAACTGGCCAGGGTGCAGCATGTACTGGAGGAGGAACTGCGGCGCACATCTCTGGAACAGCTTTTCAACGGACCGTGCTGATATCCGGCTGCTCCATCTGTTCCCGGCTTTCCCACCTTCCCCGGCTGTCTCAGCTATTCCCGGCCAGTACAGCCTTTTTATTCGTTTCTAAAGTAGATAATTTTTATCCACTTTACAATATACTAACCCACCAAACCATACAGTTAAACAGGAGGTATCCATCATGAATCATTGTTACAGCTGCACCACCTGCAAAAGCGCAGACAAACCACTGGAAGGTTACATAGCAGGTCTTCCCATGGAAACATCCCATCACAGGGTAGAAGGACAGTCCGTCAAATGCGGCTTCGGCCTGCAGGGCGTATGCTGCCGCCTCTGTTCCAACGGTCCCTGCCGCATCACGCCTGAAGCGCCTCATGGAATCTGCGGCGCTTCCGCCGACGTAATTGTGGCCAGGAATTTTCTCCGCGCCGTGGCTGCAGGTTCAGGCTGCTATATCCACGTAGTGGAGACAACCGCCCTGAATTTAAAGCAGACAGCCCTGTCCAAAGGCCCCATAAAGGGAATGAATGCCTTAGAGCATCTCTGCGGACTCTTCGGAATCCCCCAGGGCGACCCGCACACCCGTGCCGCAGCCGTGGCCCAGGCAGTTTTAGACGACTTATATCTTCCTGACTACATCCCCATGAAGCTCCAGCAGAAGCTGGCCTATGCCCCCCGGCTGGCCAGATGGAAGGAGCTGGGAATCCTGCCCGGAGGCGCCAAGTCCGAGGTCTGCGCAGGTGTGGTAAAATGCTCCACCAACCTGAATTCAGACCCAACGGACATGCTGCTGCACTGCCTTAAGCTGGGCATTTCCACCGGCGTATACGGGCTGATGCTGACCAACCTGATCAATGACGTTATGCTGGGCGAGCCCGAAATCATCCCTGCCCCGGTAGGCCTTGGGGTCATTGACCCGGACTACATCAACATCATGATTACCGGACACCAGCACTCCATCTTTGTCCATCTCCAGGAACAGCTTAAGGACCCCAAAATCCAGGAGATGGCGAAGGAAGCGGGAGCCAGGGGATTCCGTCTGGTGGGATGCACCTGCGTGGGCCAGGACCTGCAGCTGCGGGGCGTCCACTATCAGGATATATTCAGCGGACATGCAGGCAACAACTACACCAGCGAGGCTGTCCTGGCCACAGGCGCCATTGACGCTGTACTCAGCGAGTTCAACTGCACCCTTCCGGGCATTGAGCCAATCTGCGACCGTCTGAATATAAAGCAAATCTGCCTGGACGACGTGGCCAAGAAACAGAATGCCCAGTTAAAGCCCTTTGTGTTTGAGGACCGCGAACGCATCAGCCGTGAAATCCTGGATGAGATACTGGAATCCTATAAAACCCGCAGGACGGAGGTTCCTTTAAACCTTTTCCCGGAGCACGGCAATGCCAACACCATCACCGGCGTCAGCGAAGTATCCCTGAAAAAGTTCCTGGGCGGCAGCTGGAAACCACTTATTGACCTTATTGCATCCGGGGATATCAAGGGAATCGCCGGGGTGGTCGGATGTTCCAACCTGACAGCAGGCGGCCATGACGTGCTGACCGTGGAACTGACAAAGGAGCTGATTGCCAGGGATATTCTGGTGCTGACAGCGGGATGTTCCTCAGGGGGCCTGGAAAACTGCGGTCTCATGACACCTGAGGCAGCCAGCCTGGCAGGTCCCAGACTCCGGGCGGTCTGTGAATCCCTTGGAATTCCTCCGGTGCTGAATTTCGGCCCCTGTCTGGCCATCGGAAGGCTGGAAATGGTTGCCACGGAACTGGCCCAGGCCCTTAACATCGACATTCCTCAGCTCCCCCTGGTGCTCTCAGCCGCCCAGTGGCTGGAGGAACAGGCACTGGCAGACGGCGCTTTCGGACTGGCCCTGGGCCTGCCCCTCCATCTGGGACTTCCTCCGTTTATCACCGGCAGCAGCCTGGTGACAAAGGTCCTCACCGAAGACATGAAGTCCCTTACAGGCGGACAGGTAATCGTAAACAGCGACGCTGTCCGGTCCGCGGATATCCTGGAACAGATTATCATTGAGAAAAGACAGGCATTAAACCTATAGGAGGGGTGGCTATGAAACGGATATGGATTGACGCCGGCAAGTGCGACGGCTGCCTGAACTGCACACTTGCCTGTATGAATGCCCACAGGGCGGACAAAGGCAGTATATATGATTTGGACCTGACAGACCCTTCCAATGAAAGCCGCAACTTCATACGGCGGCAGCCGGACGGTTCCTACCGCCCAATCTTCTGCCGCCACTGCGATGAACCGGAATGCGCCAGCTCCTGCATGAGCGGCGCTCTATCAAAAAACCCGGAAACAGGAATGGTGGAATACGATGAAAAACGATGCGCCGGCTGTTTTATGTGTGTGATGAACTGCCCCTTTGGTGTCCTTAAGCCTGACACCTCCACCAGAAGCCGCATCATCAAATGCGACTTTTGTAAAGACAGCGGCGGCGAACCCAGCTGTGTAAAGGCCTGTCCCAAAAAAGCAATCTGGATTGAGGAGGTGCAGTCATGAGATATGTTATCGTAGGAGCCGGCCCTGCCGGCATCAGCGCAGCCAGGACACTGCGCCAGCTGGACAGGGACGGTGAAATCATCCTGGTATCAAAGGACAGCCAGGTCCACTCCCGCTGTATGCTCCACAAATACGTGAGCGGCCAACGGGATGCAGAGGGAATCAGCTTTATCTCTCCCGGCTTTTTTGAAGAAAATAACATCACCTGGCACCCCGGTAAGGCCATGGTGGGGCTGGACTGCGGTGAAAGCTGCATCCGTCTTGACGACGGCTCTTCCCTCTCCTATGACAGGCTCCTCCTGGCCAGCGGCGCCTATTACCTTCTTCCGCCCGTACCTGGTCTTAAGGAGGCGGGAAATGTCTATGGCTTCCGTGATTTATCCGACGCCCAGGCCATTGACAAGGCTGTAAAGCCCGGGACCAAGGCGGTGATAATCGGCTCCGGCCTGGTGGGCATGGACGCAGCCTACGCCCTTATGGAGCGTGGAATCTCCCCTGTAATCGTGGAAATGGCTGACCGCATCCTTCCCTTGCAGCTGGATGCCAAAGCTGCCGCTGAGTACCAGAGGCTCTTTGAAGACCACGGATGCAGCTTCCGGCTGTCAGCCAGGGCAGCCCGGACCCGCCTGGATTCCCAGGGCAATGTAAGCGCCCTGGTTCTGGAAGACGGGGAAGAGCTGGCCTGCGACTTTATCATTGCAGCCGCAGGGGTCCGCCCGGAAATCCGTTTTCTGGAGCACTGCGGCGTGGAGACAGGCAGGGCCGTCACGGTGGACCGGTATCTTGCTACCTCTGTTCCAGGAATCTATGGAGCCGGGGATGTATGCGGCCTGTCCGGTATCTGGCCCAATGCCATGAAGCAGGGCGTTATTGCCGCCAAAAACATGTACGGCATCCCCACTCCCTATGAGGACACATATGCCATGAAGAACACCATGAACTTTTTCGGCCTGCCGGCTCTCTGCATTGGGGACATTAACCGGCTGGACAGCACCACCATGACCATAACAGAGGAGGACAGCAAAAACTACAGGAAAGCCCTGGTGGAGGACGGCGTACTGAAAAGCATACTGTTGGTGGGAAATATATCCGGCAGCGGCATTTACCAGTATCTGATTAAAAACCAGATTAAGCTGCCAACAGACGGCCGGAGCATCTTCAGACTGTCATTTGCTGACTTCTATGGCTTTGACACCTCAAAAGGAGCCTATACATGGGACACGGACCTGTGCCTGGGATGATTTGGTCCACATTATGGTAAACTGATAACTGCTTGGGGACAGCCTTCACCCCATGCATCACAAAAACCCCCGGAAGATTATCTTCCGGGGGAATCTTACTGTTTGGGCATAATATCAATTCAGATATATCAATTTATGATAAATAAAGGTATAAGCTTACCGGGATTATTCGATGATGCTTACAACTCTGCCGGAACCAACGGTTCTTCCGCCTTCACGGATAGCGAAACGAAGACCCTGCTCCATAGCTACTGGATGAATCAGCTCTACGGTCATCTCTACGTTATCGCCAGGCATACACATCTCAACACCCTCTGGCAAATCGCAAACGCCAGTAACGTCAGTTGTTCTGAAGTAGAACTGTGGACGGTAGTTGTTGAAGAAAGGAGTATGACGGCCGCCCTCGTCCTTGGTCAGAACGTAAACCTGAGCGGTAAACTTGTTGTGGCACTTAACGGAACCTGGCTTGCACAGACACTGTCCTCTTTCGATTTCAGTTCTCTGAACGCCACGCAGCAGAGCGCCGATGTTATCGCCGGCCTGAGCCTCGTCAAGCAGCTTACGGAACATCTCGATACCAGTAACAACGCTCTTGCGAACATCCTCATGGATACCGATGATTTCAACTTCGTCATTCAGGTGCAGAGTTCCACGCTCTACTCTACCGGTAGCAACAGTACCACGGCCGGTAATGGTAAATACGTCCTCTACAGGCATCAGGAATGGCTTGTCTGTCTCACGAACTGGGTCTGGTACCCACTCGTCAACAGCCTTCATGAGCTCAAGAATCTTGTCGCCCCACTCGCTCTTGGGATCTTCCAGTGCTTTCAGAGCAGAACCCTGAACTACAGGAGTGTCATCGCCTGGGAACTCATATTCATTCAGCAGGTCTCTGATTTCCATCTCTACTAATTCAAGCAGCTCTGGGTCATCAACCATGTCGCACTTATTCATAAATACAACGATATAAGGAACGCCTACCTGACGGGACAGCAGGATGTGCTCTCTTGTCTGAGCCATAACACCATCGGTAGCAGCTACAACCAGGATAGCGCCGTCCATCTGAGCAGCACCAGTAATCATGTTCTTAACGTAGTCAGCATGTCCTGGGCAGTCAACGTGTGCGTAATGCCTGTTCTCTGTCTCATACTCAACGTGTGCAGTAGAGATAGTGATTCCACGCTCTCTCTCTTCTGGAGCCTTATCGATATTCTCGAAAGCAACAGCCTCGCCGGTACCTAATCTCTCATGAAGAGTCTTTGTGATTGCTGCGGTTAAAGTTGTTTTACCATGGTCAACGTGTCCGATGGTACCAATGTTACAATGAGGTTTGTTTCTTTCAAACTTAGCTTTAGCCATTTTATAACGTCCTCCTTAATTTGCGCCCTGTATAGTGGGCTATTATAGTTAATGTCAGGCTATCAACCATTATATTCTATTTTCCTTTAGTTTACAAGCCTTTTATCAAGAATCTATCTTATTTCTTGTGGTCGGAAAGTACTTTTTCCTGTACATTCTTCGGAACCGGTTCATACTTATCAAAGAACATGGAATAGTTTCCGCGTCCCTGTGTTCTGGAACGAAGATCCGTAGAATATCCGAACATTTCTGACAGCGGAACGTATGCGCGGACCATCTTGCCGCCTCCGATGTCTTCCATACCCTCGATACGTCCACGGCGTGAGTTGATATCACCGATAACATCACCCATGTAGTCTTCCGGCATGGTTACTTCCACCTTCATGATAGGCTCAAGCAGGATTGGGTTGCCCTTGTGCATAGCTTCCTTGAATGCCATGGAACCGGCAATATGGAATGCCATCTCAGAGGAGTCAACCTCATGGTAAGAACCATCGTATACATCAGCGTGAACGCCCAGCACTGGGAATCCGCCAAGGATACCGGTCTTGCATGCCTCTTCAATACCCTCTCCTACAGCAGGGATATATTCCTTCGGAATAGCACCGCCCACAACGGAGGAAGTGAACTTGAAGGTTTCTTCTGCGTTTGCTTCCATTGGTGTGAAGTGAACCTTACAGTGACCGTACTGTCCACGTCCGCCGGACTGCTTCGCATACTTGCTGTCAACATCAACAGCCTTGGTAAATGTCTCCTTGTAAGCAACCTGAGGCGCGCCTACGTTTGCCTCAACGTTGAACTCACGAAGCAGACGGTCAACAATGATATCCAGATGGAGCTCGCCCATACCGGAGATAATGGTCTGGCCAGTCTCTTCATCGGTACGTACGCGGAAGGTCGGGTCCTCCTCAGCCAGCTTAACCAGCGCATCGCCCATCTTATCCTGGCTTGCTTTGGTCTTAGGCTCGATAGCGATATCGATAACCGGCTCTGGGAATTCCATGGACTCCAGGATAACCGGATTCTTCTCATCACAGATGGTATCACCGGTGGAAGTCACCTTAAAGCCAACTGCTGCTGCGATATCACCGGAGTAAACCCTGTCCAGCTCATTTCTCTTGTTGGCGTGCATCTGAAGGATACGTCCAACACGCTCCTTCTTGCCCTTTGTTGCATTCAGTACATAGGAACCGGAGTTCAGGCTTCCTGAATACACGCGGAAGAATGCCAGCTTACCAACAAATGGGTCGGTCATGATTTTGAATGCAAGAGCAGCAAATGGCTCATCATCAGAGGAATGACGCTCAACCTCGTTGCCGTCCAGGTCAGTACCCTTTATAGAAGGGATATCCAACGGTGAAGGCATAAATTCGATAACTGCATCCAGTAACTTCTGAACGCCCTTATTTCTGTAAGCAGTACCACAGCATACCGGAATAGCGGCACACTCACAGGTAGCTTTCCTTAAGGCTTTCTTAAGGTCATCATTGTCAGGCTCCTCGCCCTCCAGATATGTCATCATTAAATCGTCATCCAGCTCGCAGATTTTCTCTACTAACTCGGAACGGTATAACTCGGCATCATCCTTCATATCCTCAGGGATATCAATGATGGATATATCGTCGCCCTTATCATCATTATAGATGTAGGCTTTCATTTCAAACAGGTCAATGATTCCTTTGAAATCATCTTCCTTGCCGATTGGCAGCTGAATGCAGATTGCATTCTTGCCAAGTCTGGTCTTAATCTGGTCTACTGCGCCGTAGAAATTCGCACCCAGAATGTCCATCTTGTTGATGAAGGCCATACGGGGTACATTGTAGGTGTCTGCCTGACGCCATACATTCTCAGACTGTGGCTCTACACCGCCCTTTGCACAGAACACGCCTACAGCGCCGTCCAGTACACGCAGGGAACGCTCAACCTCAACAGTGAAGTCAACGTGTCCTGGAGTATCAATGATGTTGATACGATGCTCTAATGCACCTGGCTTCGGCTTGCAGTTTTCCTGCAGGGTCCAGTGACAAGTGGTTGCAGCGGAAGTAATGGTGATACCTCTCTCCTGCTCCTGAGCCATCCAGTCCATGGTAGCAGTACCTTCATGGGTATCGCCAATTTTATAGTTTACACCAGTGTAATACAGAATACGCTCAGTCGTTGTGGTCTTACCAGCATCGATATGGGCCATGATTCCGATATTCCTGGTTCTCTCCAATGGATATTCTCTTCCAGCCAAGGGATTTTCCTCCTTAAATAATCAAACAGGTTAAACACATTCCAGAGATTAGAAACGGAAATGTGAAAATGCCTTGTTTGCTTCTGCCATCTTGTGCATGTCTTCTTTCTTCTTTACAGACGCACCTGTGTTGTTGGCAGCATCCATGATTTCATTTGCCAGTCTGTCCTTCTGGGTCTTCTCGCCTCTCTTACGGGAGTAGAGGGTAATCCAGCGAAGAGCCAGTGTCTGCCTTCTCTCAGGCCTAACCTCGATTGGCACCTGGTAGGTAGCTCCACCGATACGTTTTGCCTTAACTTCCAGAACAGGCATGATGTTGTTCATTGCTTCTTCAAAAACTTCCATAGCGTCCTTGCCGGTTGTCTCTGCAACACGGTCAAATGCGCCGTATACAATTTTCTGTGCAACACCCTTCTTACCATCTAACATAATGTTGTTAATCAGCTTGGTAACAACCTTGTTATTGTAGATTGGGTCTGCCAGAACGTCTCTTTTCTGAGTATGTCCTTTACGTGGCACGTTACTTCCCTCCTTAATAGAACTGTTAAAACCTGCGCTGCAGATTCCTAACAGCGTTTCATTAAATCATAGGTACTCACATTGAGCGCCTGACGAGGTCTCTCACGAGTCCAGCGATCAAGTGCACCTGCGAAACGGACGCGTCTTTTTGCGCGACACCACGCATGGTGCTTCCTTGTATCTCCCGCCTGGCCCACTTATGTGTCTCATGCACGGTACTACAATATATAATCCTGCAACCTACAGGTCAATATCATCATTCCGGCATAATTCCTACAAGTTAAATTTGCGGTCTAACTAAATTATTTCTTCTCTTTTGGCCTCTTAGCGCCGTACTTGGAACGGGCCTGCCTTCTGTTTGCAACACCTGCTGTATCCAGGGTACCTCTTACGATATGATATCTGGTACCTGGAAGGTCCTTTACTCTTCCTCCACGAATCAGTACAACGCTATGCTCCTGAAGGTTGTGACCCTCTCCTGGGATGTAGCTTGTAACTTCGATGCCATTGGAAAGACGTACTCTGGCAATCTTTCTGAGTGCTGAGTTAGGCTTCTTAGGGGTAGCTGTCTTAACAGCTGTACAAACACCACGCTTCTGTGGAGCGGAAACCTCTGTAGCCTTTTTCTGTAAGGAGTTGTAACCCCTCTGCAGAGCAGGTGCAGTAGACTTCTTAACGCTGGTCTGTCTTCCCTTTCTCACTAACTGGTTAAATGTTGGCATTCTTTTCACCTCCTGTGATATTGTCTGCGGTTGCTGTATATCAGCTTTTTGCGCACGAAAACATTACGTGTTTCAGCACGCCATATTATTATATACATGCAAAAAAATTCTGTCAAGGAATTTCTTTATTTTTTCGCAATTTCCAGCTCCAATCCCCTTGAAACACGCCTGGCAGGGCAGTATATGCCTTAATAACAGCAAAAAACAGCAGAATCCGCACACACAAAAAATGCTCCGGGAAGAAACATTTTATGTCCCTTCCCAGAGCATTATGATTATTCTTCCTCTATGACAGCGTCTTCCTCATCCACATCTGCCATATCGTCCATTCCCAGCACTTCCTCGGCAACATTGTCCTCAGTGAGTCCGCTGCCGCTCTCATCCTCAGAGGAGAGTACCAGTTCGTCGTCCTCAGACAGCATGATTTCATCGGAAATCAAATCGTCTGTGTCCAGCTTCACCTTGCGGTAACGCTTCATGCCCGTACCTGCCGGAATCGGCTTGCCGATGATTACGTTCTCCTTAAGGCCAATCAGGTGGTCCACCTTGCCGTTGATGGCTGCCTCGGTCAGAACCTTGGTGGTCTCCTGGAAGGATGCTGCTGACAGGAAGGAATCCGTTGCCAGGGATGCCTTGGTGATACCCAGCATGACCTGTCTGCCTTCAGCCGGCTTCTTGCCGTCGGCAATCAATGCCTCATTCATCTCGTTATAATCCAGAACATCCATGGATACGCCCGGCAGCACATCGCTGTCGCCGCTCTCCTCAATCTTGATTTTCTTAAGCATCTGGTGAACAATCATCTCAATATGCTTGTCGTTGATTTCCACGCCCTGGAGACGGTATACACGCTGTACTTCCTGGAGCATGTAATCCTGCACCGCACGGACACCCTTGATTTTAAGGATATCATGGGGGTTAATGCTGCCTTCTGTCAGCTCGTCGCCGGCTTCCAGCACCTGGCCGTCCATTACCTTGATTCTGGAACCATAAGGAATCAGATAGGTCTTGGCATTGCCGGTTTCATTGTCGGTTACCGTAATCTCGCGCTTCTTCTTTGTATCCTTAATCTGCACTACGCCGCCGAACTCGGTGATGATGGCAAGGCCCTTTGGCTTACGGGCCTCGAAAAGCTCCTCCACACGGGGAAGACCCTGTGTGATATCGCCGCCGGCCACGCCGCCCGTATGGAAGGTACGCATAGTAAGCTGTGTACCGGGCTCGCCGATGGACTGTGCCGCGATGATGCCGACAGCCTCGCCCACCTGTACAGGCTGGCCCGTTGCCATGTTGGCGCCGTAACACTTGGCGCACACACCGATATGGGACTTGCAGCTGAGGACGGTACGAATCTTTACAGACTTTCGTCCTGTCTTATTCAGCACCTTCATGACAGCTGCTGCGCGCTTCGGCGTACACATATGGTTAGCCTTGACCACAACCTCTCCCGTATCCGGGTCAGTGATGGTCTCAGCGATATAGCGTCCTGTGATTCTCTCTTCCAGGTCCTCGATTACTTCGTTTCCATCCATGAAAGCCTTGATTTCCATGTATGGGATATCCCTGCCCTCGCAGCAGTCCACTTCACGGATAATCAAATCCTGTGATACGTCTACCAGACGTCTGGTCAGGTAACCTGAGTCAGCCGTACGCAGAGCCGTATCAGACAGACCTTTACGTGCTCCATGAGCCGAGATAAAGTACTCCAATACGTCCAGTCCCTCACGGAAGTTGGACTTGATAGGAAGCTCAATGGTATGGCCGGTGGTATCTGCCATCAGTCCCCGCATACCTGCCAGCTGCTTAATCTGCTTATCAGAACCACGGGCTCCGGAGTCAGCCATCATGTAGATGTTGTTGTACTTATCCAGGCCGGTCAGCAGGTCGTGTGTCAGCTGGTCATCGGTGGTCTTCCAGGTCTCGATAACCTCTTTGTAGCGCTCTTCCTCGGTGATGAGTCCGCGGCGGTAGTTCTTCGCAATACGGTCCACGGTTGCCTGTGCTTCCTCAATCAGCTTGGGTTTGCTCTCAGGCACGGTCATGTCGGAAATGGATACGGTCATGGCCGCCCTGGTGGAATATTTATATCCAATGGCCTTGATGTCATCCAGGGTAACGGCTGTCTGGGTTGCGCCGTGTACGTTGATGACTTTTTCAAGAATCTGCTTTAACTGCTTCTTTGCAACGTGGAAATCCACTTCCAGCTTCAGCTCGTTCTCCGGAATGCTTCTGTCCACAAATCCCAGGTCCTGGGGAATGATTTCATTGAAGATAAAACGTCCAATGGTGGATTCAATGGTTCCCGTCTTCACCGCGCCGTCCGGCATGGTCTTGCTGACCCTTACCTTAACCCGTGAATGCAGGGTTGCCTCCTGGTTCTCATATGCCAGGATTGCCTCGTTGACACTCTTAAATACCATGCCCTCGCCCTTTGCTCCCGGACGTTCCTGGGTCAGGTAGTAGATACCCAGCACCATATCCTGGGAAGGAACAGCCACAGGGCCGCCGTCAGAAGGCTTTAACAGGTTGTTAGGGCTTAAGAGCAGGAAACGGCACTCTGCCTGGGCCTCTACGGACAGGGGCAGATGGACAGCCATCTGGTCGCCGTCAAAGTCAGCGTTGAAGGCCGTACACACCAGGGGATGCAGCTTGATGGCCTTACCCTCTACCAGAATAGGCTCAAATGCCTGGATACCAAGTCTGTGGAGCGTAGGGGCGCGGTTCAGCATAACGGGATGCTCCTTGATAACATCCTCCAGCACATCCCACACCTCGGGCTGCAGCCTCTCTACCATTTTCTTGGCGTTCTTTATATTATGGGCGGTTCCGTTGGAAACCAGCTCCTTCATTACAAAGGGCTTGAACAGCTCAATAGCCATTTCCTTTGGAAGACCGCACTGGTATATCTTAAGTTCAGGTCCAACCACGATAACGGAACGTCCGGAATAGTCCACACGCTTGCCTAACAGATTCTGGCGGAAACGGCCCTGCTTACCCTTTAGCATATCGGAAAGGGACTTAAGAGCCCTGTTGCCCGGGCCGGTTACAGGCCTGCCGCGGCGTCCGTTGTCAATCAGGGCGTCCACTGCCTCCTGGAGCATACGCTTCTCGTTGCGGACAATGATATCCGGCGCGCCAAGCTCCAGCAGTCTTGCCAGACGGTTGTTCCTGTTGATGATTCTTCTGTATAAGTCATTTAAGTCAGAGGTGGCGAAACGTCCGCCGTCCAGCTGTACCATGGGACGGATATCCGGCGGGATAACGGGAATCACATCCATAATCATCCACTCAGGACGGTTGCCAGAGGTAAGGAATGCCTCCACTACCTCCAGCCTCTTGATGATTCTTGCGCGCTTCTGTCCGGTGGAATCCGCCAGGGCCCTTCTGAGGTCAGCGGAATCCTTCTCCAGGTCAATAGCCTTAAGCAGCTCCTGGATGGCCTCGGCGCCCATTCCCACACGGAAACCGCCGGTGCCGCCGTACTTCTCCACTTCCTCCCTGTACTCCTTCTCGGACAGGACCTGCTTATACTGCAGGCTGGTGGAGCCTGGGTCCAGAACAATATAGGATGCAAAGTACAGCACCTTCTCCAGTGTCCTGGGGGAGATGTCCAGAATCAGGCCCATACGGCTGGGAATCCCCTTAAAATACCATATATGGGATACGGGAGCAGCCAGCTTGATGTGGCCCATACGCTCTCTACGGACACTTGCCTTTGTCACCTCTACGCCGCAGCGGTCGCAGATAACACCTTTATAACGAATCTTTTTATATTTACCGCAATGACACTCCCAGTCCTTACTAGGCCCGAAGATTCTCTCACAGAACAGACCGTCCTTCTCAGGCTTCAATGTCCTGTAGTTGATGGTTTCCGGCTTCTTCACCTCACCGTGGGACCACTCCAGAATCTTATCAGGGGAGGCCAGACCAATCTTAATGGCATCAAATGTCATTGGATGATAAGTTTCATTAGTTTCTGGCATGAGCATTTACTCCCTTCTATTCTTCGTCTTCACCGTCAGCAGCTTCATCCAGGAATAACTCATCCTCGTCATCAGCCTCTTCGGTGTAATCATCGGCGCTTACTTCCTCTTCCTCGTCCACAGTCACAAGCTCGTCATTCTTAAACTCCTGCTCCTGATAGCCGAATTCGGCATAGGACTCTTTCTCTTCGAAGCGGCGGTCGCCCTCTAACATGGCCCGCAGCTCTGTATCGCCGTAATCAATATTCTCGTTCATCTCGACCTCGGTGCCGTCATCCCTCAGTACCTGTACATCCAGGCCAAGGGACTGCATCTCCTTAAGGAGTACCTTAAAGGACTCGGGTACGCCCGGCTCAGGGATATTCTCTCCCTTGATGATGGCCTCGTAGGTCTTCACACGGCCCACAACGTCGTCGGATTTAACGGTCATAATTTCCTGCAGGGTATAGGAAGCGCCATATGCCTCCAGTGCCCAAACCTCCATCTCTCCGAAACGCTGTCCGCCGAACTGGGCTTTACCGCCCAGAGGCTGCTGTGTAACCAGGGAGTATGGGCCGGTTGAACGGGCATGAATCTTATCGTCAACCAGATGGTGCAGCTTCAGGTAATGCATGTGCCCAATGGTAACAGCGCCGTCAAAGTACTCGCCGGTACGGCCGTCCCTCAGACGCACCTTACCATCCCGGCTGATGGGCACACCCTTCCAAAGCTCCCTGTGCTCCAGGTGGGCGCCCAGGTAGTCGATAACGGAAGGCTTCAGCAGGTCCTCGTATTTTGCTTTAAATTCATCCCAGGTCGTGTTCACGTAATCATTGGCCACTTCCAGGGTATCCATAATGTCATTCTCGTTTGCACCGTCAAAAATCGGAGTGGATACGTTGAAGCCCAGAGCCTTGGCAGCAAGGCTTAAGTGAATCTCCAGCACCTGTCCGATATTCATACGGGAAGGAACGCCCAGCGGGTTAAGCACGATGTCAAGAGGGCGTCCGTTGGGCAGGAAAGGCATATCCTCAACAGGAAGCACACGGGAAACAACACCCTTGTTGCCGTGACGTCCTGCCATCTTATCACCAACAGAAATCTTACGCTTCTGGGCAATGTAAATACGCACGGTCTGGTTCACGCCCGGCGACAGCTCGTCTCCGTTCTCCCTGGTAAATACCTTTGCATCCACGATGATTCCGTATGCGCCGTGAGGCACCTTAAGGGAGGTATCGCGGACTTCTCTTGCCTTCTCGCCGAAAATAGCGCGCAGCAGACGCTCCTCTGCGGTCAGCTCAGTCTCGCCCTTGGGAGTAACCTTTCCTACCAGGATATCTCCTGCGCGGACTTCTGCGCCGATACGGATAATACCGCGCTCATCCAGGTCTTTCAGGGCATCCTCTCCCACGCCCGGTACGTCGCGGGTGATTTCTTCCGGTCCCAGCTTGGTGTCACGGGCTTCCGCCTCATACTCCTCAATATGGACGGAGGTGTAGACGTCTTCCTGAACCAGACGCTCGGACAGAAGAACCGCATCCTCGTAATTGTAGCCTTCCCATGTCATGAATCCGATGAGCGGGTTCTTGCCAAGGGCAATCTCGCCGTTATCAGTGGACGGACCGTCTGCGATTACCTCTCCGGCCTCCACATGGTCGTTCTTATATACAATCGGCTTCTGGTTGTAACAGTTGCTCTGGTTGCTTCTCTTAAACTTAGTCAGATGGTACACATCGCGGTTGCCGTCGCTGTCCCTGCGGATGATGATTTCATTGGATGCGGAGCGCTCTACCACCCCTGCATTCCTGGCTACCACACACACGCCGGAGTCAACAGCTGCCTTGGCCTCGATACCCGTACCAACGGCAGGAGCCTCTGTGGTCAGAAGGGGCACTGCCTGACGCTGCATGTTGGAACCCATCAGGGCCCGGTTGGCATCGTCGTTCTCCAGGAAAGGAATCATGGCCGTAGCGACGGAGAATACCATCTTTGGAGATACGTCCATCAGGTCAATGGTCTTTTTCTGGAACTCGGATGTCTCTGTACGGAAACGTCCGGATACGTTGTTGTGTATGAAGTGGCCTTCCTCATCCAGGGCCTCATTTGCCTGTGCCACAACGAAGTTATCTTCCTCGTCAGCAGTCAGGTACACCACCTCGTCCGTTACCCTCGGGCTCGCCGGGTCAGTGGTCTTATCCACCACGCGGTAAGGAGCCTCAATAAAGCCGTACTGGTTCACCCTGGCATAGGTTGCCAGAGAGTTAATCAGACCGATGTTAGGACCTTCAGGCGTCTCAATGGGGCACATACGTCCATAGTGGGTGTAGTGTACATCTCGAACCTCGAATCCGGCACGGTCCCTGGACAGACCGCCAGGGCCCAGGGCGGAGAGACGGCGCTTATGGGTCAGCTCAGCCAGGGGGTTGTTCTGGTCCATGAACTGGGACAGCTGGGAGCTTCCGAAGAACTCCTTCACAGCCGCGGTCACGGGCTTGATGTTGATTAAGGACTGGGGCGTGATGCCATCCATATCCTGGGTGGTCATACGCTCTCTCACCACACGCTCCATACGGGACAGACCGATGCGGTACTGGTTCTGAAGAAGTTCGCCTACGGCGCGGATACGGCGGTTGCCCAGATGGTCGATGTCATCTGCATTGCCCACCTGCTCCTCCAGATGCATATTATAGTTAATGGAAGCAAGGATATCTTCCTTTGTAATGTGCTTTGGAATCAGGTCATGGATATTCCTGCGGACAGCCTCCTTAAGGGCCTCCTCATCGGTGCCAGCTTCTTCCAGGATAGAAGCCAGGGCGGGGTAATATACTAACTCCGTAACGCCTGCTTCCTCCGGGTCAAAGGACACATGGGCGGAAAGCTCCACCATCATGTTGGAGAGGACTTTCTGCTTTCTGTCAGGACCGTCCACCCATACATAGGGAACTGCCGCGTTCTGAATCTGCATGGCGGATTCCTTGTTCAGCTTGGTGCCTGCCTCTGCCAGGATTTCGCCTGTGGCGGTATCCACCACATCCTCTGCCAGTACCTGTCCGTTCAGGCGGTACTTAAAGGACAGCTTCTTATTGAATTTATATCTGCCGACTTTTGCAAGGTCATATCTTCTGGGGTCAAAGAACATGCTGTTAAGGAGACTTTCGGCACTGTCAACAGATAACGGCTCACCAGGACGAATCTTCTTATATAATTCCAGAAGGCCATCCTGGTAATTATCCGAGGTGTCCTTTCCGAAACTGGCTAAGAGCTTTGGCTCCTCGCCGAAGAGTTCCAGGATTTCCGCATTGGTTCCGAATCCCAGGGCACGGATTAACACAGTCACAGGCACCTTACGGGTCCTGTCTACACGTACATAAAATACGTCATTGGAATCTGTCTCATACTCCAGCCATGCGCCACGGTTGGGGATGACAGTACAGGTATACAGTTCCTTACCCACTTTATCATGGCCAATACCGTAGTAGATACCAGGGGAACGTACCAGCTGGCTGACAATAACACGCTCAGCACCGTTAATCACAAAGGAACCGGTATCTGTCATCAGGGGCAGGTCGCCCATGAAAATCTCGTGTTCATTCATTTCATCTTTATCTTTATTGTACAGTCTTACCTTTACCTTAAGTGGTGCGGCGTAAGTTGCGTCCCGTTCTTTACACTCTTCGATGGTATACTTTATATCATCCCTGCACAATGTAAAGTCAACGAATTCCAGACTCAGATGGCCTGCAAAGTCCGCTATGGGAGAGATATCATCAAATGCCTCCTTCAGTCCTTCTTTTAAGAACCACTGGTAGGAGTCTTTTTGAATCTCAATCAAGTTAGGCATTTCAAGAACTTCTTTCTGTCTTGAATAGCTCATTCTTACGCTTTTCCCGGCCGGTACCGGACGTATTCTGCTTTTCTCCATTGACGTTTCACCCCTGTTTTCTAATTTGGTTCGCAATATTTCCATCTCAATCCAACGCCGAACCGGACGCCGGATGCAGCAAAATATCACTGTCGTTCTCTGTAATTGGGCGCCATACAGCCTAAAACCGTACGAGAGGGCGCAAAAAGCCCACGTCGCCACAATAGTGTACACTCCATAATAACACAGACCTGTCAAGGTGTCAAGGATTTTTGCTTGCAATTTGTTGTTGAAAATGATATACTATTATAGAATGTCCCCTGGGGTTGTAGATAGTTTAACGAGGGGAATGGTACTATAATTACATAGGTTGGAGGTAAACCCCATGGCTCAGACAATTTTAAGTGTACTGATTGTCATTCTTATCATTGCCCTGGTTGCCCTGGCTGTTCTCTACTTTCTGGGAAACAAGCTCCAGAAGCGCCAGGTGGAACAGCAGCAGCTGTTAGATGCAGCCGCACAGACCGCATCCATACTTGTCATTGACAAGAAGAAGATGAAAATCACACAGGCCGGGCTTCCCAAGGTAGTGACTGACCAGACGCCCAAGTACATGCGCTGGGCAAAGGTCCCTGTGGTCAAAGCCAAGATTGGCCCCAAGGTCATGACCCTCATTGCAGACGGACGTGTTTTTGACTCCCTGCCAGTGAAGACCGAGGCCAAGGTAGTCATCAGCGGTATCTACATCACTGAGATTAAAAGCGTGAGAGGCGGCGCGATTCCAGCTCCGCCAAAGAAGAAGGGATTCTTCGCAAGATTTAAAAAAAATAAGAAAGATAAGAAATAAAAAGAAGCGGCAGTCACGCCGCTTCTTTTTTATTCCCGATTGTATCTCATTCCACGTCGCTGCACGGTGTATTCCGTACCTTGTCACTGCGGGCAGGACTGGACATCCAGACGGATACTGCAATCGGACAAATGCTCATAATTGATATCCAGGGAATAATCCACATTTACCATCAGACTGTCCGGTTCTTCATTAATCTTAATCCGGTTAGCCTGAATGCCCACCACCATATCGCCCAGGGGAGTGGTGTAGCATGAAAGATTCTTCTTGTTCTTCTCAAACTGCATATGGGTGTTGGCGATTCCCTTTTTAATTATGTCCATTCCGGAAGGGGATATCTTGATTACGTTCTTGACTTTGCCTGTAAAGCCTTCCATCATCTCTTCGTAGAGGATGTAATGCTTTCCATTCTTCTGATAATAATCTCCCCTTACTATCATTTCCACATCGGAGTCCTCTTCGTCTATCATCTGGATGCCACTGATTGTAATCAGCACGTCTTTTGTCATATTCCTTCCTCTTTCCCTTAAGTGTATCGTTCCATCCCATGTTCCATCAGCATATCCACCAGCTGGTCCTTTGTAATCCCTCTGGCTTCCCACAGCATGGGATACATGCTGATGGCCGTAAAACCTGGCATGGTATTAATCTCGTTGAATACCACTTCTCCGTCATCCTTCACAAAGAAATCCACTCTCGCCAGTCCATAGCCGTCCACTGCACGGAATATGGCCATGGCTGCCTGACGTACCTTTTCCGCCGCCCCTGCCGGCAGTTCCGGGTCCGTCACGGTCCTGGATTCTTCGTTGTAATACTTGGCCTCAAAGTCATAGAACTCTGCTGCGGCCAGTATCTCTCCTACGCCGGATGCCACCACCTCCTTAAGTCCGCCTCCGAATACCGCGCACTCAATCTCCCTGCCTACGATGGTTTCCTCTACTAATATCTTACGGTCGTGCCGTGCTGCCTCTAAAAGTCCTGCTTCCAGGGCCCTGCGGTCCTCCGCCTTGGTAACGCCCCTGGAGGAGCCTGCATTGGACGGCTTGATAAATACGGGATAGGCAAAATGCTTTTCCACCCGTTCTGCCACCTCTTCCATATGAGCCAGCTGCTCCCTGTACACTGCCTCGTAGGCTGCCTGGCGCACGCCCAGGTCATCCACAATAATCTTGGTGTACAGTTTATCCATGGCCACTGCGGAAGAAAGGACCCCGCAGCCCACATAGGGAATCTTAGCCAGTTCCAAAAGCCCCTGGATGGTCCCGTCCTCCCCGTAAAGCCCATGAAGGACCGGGAACACCACATCCACCCTGACCTCGCGGACCGAACTGCCGTCCATGAGAAGGATGCACTTCTTTGTTGCATCCGGCAGCAGGACGGCTGATACTGTCCCGTCCCTCCACGTACCGTTTTTTACATCTTCCAGTGATTCCGCCTTAATCCAGTGTCCATCTTCTGTAATTCCGACAAGTAATACATCGTATCGCGTCCTGTCTATATGCTCAATGACATTGACGGCCGACATGCAGGACACAATATGTTCTGATGACTGGCCGCCAAATATGACTGCAGCCTGAAGTTTACCCATGCTAGTCTCCTTAAACTCACTTATTTTAGTGATTGTTCTACGTTTATAGTATAACATATGTGGCAATAATTACAAACAGAAATTAAAACAGCATCAACGGCCAAGGAGGTCTTACATCATATGAAATATAAAATAAGCCTGTGCATATCCGCACTTTGTTTCTTTACTGCATTCCTCATTCTCATGGCGTCCCGCACCACCGGCGAGGAAGCCCTGGCATCACGCATTGCGCCGGAAATTCTCCGGTTCCACGTGCTGGCGGAAAGCGACAGCACCAGGGACCAGAACCTGAAGCTGGGGGTAAAGGGCCTGGTTCTGGACTATATTCACAGCCAGGTTCCCGAAGACACAGACAAGGCACAGCTTGAGCAGTGGATAGAGGGAAATAAGACCAGCATTGAAACCATGGCCCAGGACTGGCTGGCAGACCAGGGGGCCTCCTATCCCGTAAAGCTGGAGCTGACAAGGGATTATTTCCCCACCAAGGCTTACGGGGACATGGTATTTCCCTGCGGCACCTATGACGCGGTCCGCATCACCATTGGCAGCGGAAAAGGCCATAACTGGTGGTGCGTCCTCTATCCCTCCCTCTGCTATACCGACGCCATCCACGCAGTTGTGCCGGATTCCTCCAGAAAGACCCTGGCATCCCTTTTGCCGGAAGACGACTACGATGCCCTGCTGTCCCCCCGGGACAGGTCAAAGCAGCCGCAGCAAAAGCCGGAGGTCCGCGTGCGGTTCCGGCTCATGGATTTATTTCATTAAAATGGATGCGGTCCTCTGGGACACTATTTTTTCTGGCTGTCCAGCATCTCCTGAAGGGCCTGGTCGCTGACGTCAATCCACACATCCTCTTCCTCCGCATTCAGACCCAGATACCGGGCCAGGGTGCGGGGGTCGTCGCTGTTATTCCAGCGGCTTACATACCGGTCAATCTCTTCAAAGGGAATCTCCCCTGCCAGATACCGTTCCTTAAAGGTTCCTTCCTCCATTATTTCCTCCCCCGGGCCGGTAAGGCCGGCTCCTGCTCCTGCTCCTTAATGTTGCGCGATACCGTGATTTCCTGGTTGTCGATGTGTTCCCTGGCAGCCTTCTTTGCCTCTGCTATGTTGCGGCTCTTAAGAGCGCTCAGTATGTGTTCGTGTTCCACCAGAAGCACCTGTCTCTTGTCCTCGTCCTTTATATATTCCAGACGGTAGCGGTACATCTGCTCCCGCAGATTGTTAAGCATCTGCACCAGTTTGTCGTTGCCAGTCCCCTGGTAAATGACATCGTGGTACTGCTCATCTGACTGGGCAATGCTCATGGCCTCCCCTCTGTCAATGGCGCTTCTGAAGTTGCCCTGGACCCGTTCCAGCTCAGCCATGTCGTCATCCGACATCCGCTGGCAGGCCAGCTCAATGGCCAGCTCCTCCAGGGAACGGCGTACCTCCAGCACATCCCGCAGGCTCTTTTCAGATATCTTGGCCACCTCGGCGCCCTTCCTGGGAATCATAAGTACCAGGCCCTCCAGCTCCAGCTTGCGGATGGCTTCCCTGATAGGAGTCCTGCTGACGCCCAATTTTTCAGCCAGCTGTATTTCCATCAGCCTCTCCCCCGGAGCCAGCTCCCCTTTCAGTATGGCCTGGCGCAGGGTGTTGAACACCACGTCCCGGAGGGGAAGATACTCGTTCATATTAACCTTGAAATTATTTTCCATATAAAAATGACCCCTTTCCTGCATTATACTCTTCCTTATCCATTCCTTCTCACATTAAAGAAATTGGTCAGATACACCTGTTTTGCCAGCTCCGACGCCTTGCCGAACCGCAGGTCCTCATAGGCTGCCTGGGCTGCCCTTGGATTGGCGAAAAGCCCGAAAACCGTCGGACCGCTTCCGCTCATCATTGCCCCCAATGCCCCATAGTCACGCATGACCTGTTCAATCCTGGCAATGGCCGGATACTTTTCTCCCGTAACCAGCTCCAGCACGTTCCCGAACCGGCCGGCCACTTCCAGCAGATTCTGGCTGCGGATGGCTTCTATCATGCCGTCTATGTCGGGATGGTCTGAGGCCGCAAGCGTCATGGCGTCCAGGCTCTCATACACCGCCTTGGTGGACACGCTGATGCCGGGCTTGGCTATAAGCACCTGGCACTGGGGCATGGGAGGCAGCGGCGACAGCTTCTCGCCGATACCCTCTGACAGGGCGGTTCCCCGCATGAGACAGTAAGGTATGTCCGCTCCCAGGGTCACGCCCCGTTCCATCAGTTCCTCGGTGGACAGGCCCAGGCCGAACATCTTGTTGACTCCAAAGAGTACGGAGGCTGCATCCGTACTGCCGCCGGCCATACCTGCCGACACGGGTATAAACTTGCGCAGATGGATGGACAGCCCCTGGCGTATACCGAACTCCTCCATCAGCAGCCTGGCCGCCTTATGGGCCAGATTCTGCTCATTGTCCGGCAGATAAAACAGATTGGTTTCTATTTTGATGCCCGGCTCCTGGGTGGCGTAGAGGTCAATCCGGTCGTGAAGCCCCACGGTCTGCATAATCATCCGCACCTCATGGTAGCCGTCCTCCCTCCGCCCCAGCACATCCAGGGCCAGGTTAATCTTTCCATATGCTTTTAAGCGTAAGTGTTTTATCATCCGCGGACTCCCCTCTATGTACATTGTTTGTATTTCTGTTTTTATAATACATTATATTGTATACATTACTTTCACTCTATTTGCAAGAGGAAATTGCAGAAAACCGGCAGAAATGTTCCGGCCGGTTTTGATATTGGTAATAATTGGATTATTTCCCCCTCAGATTCCGAATCGCTTCCTTCATCTCTTCATCCTCTTCTCCCAGCATCGGGGTGGCATCCGTGTGCTCCTGCCCTTCTTCCTTGGGCATGTACTTCCTGAAAATAGCTGTGAAAAAGTATGAGTTCACAAAAGCAATGAGGGGCATGCCGAACAGGAACAGCAGCATGGCAAACTGCGGAAAATAAAACAGCCCGAAATAGGTTGCCGCCACGATTCCCAAATCCGTGGCCAATATTCCGATGGTCTGGAACAGATGGCGCACAGACATAAAAAATGCATTGAACAGGGTCCGCTTCACCGGATTATAAAACCGGGACTGGAGCGCGAACACATAGGTGAGTATAAACAGGTAAATCAGCAGCAGACCGCCGGAGGCAGCTGTCAGGACGGTTCTCAACGCTCCGTTGATGGGCATCTGTCCTGATACAAAAAACCAGAAATCAAAGCCCAGCACTATGCCGGCAGCCAGCATAATAAGCCAGATGCCTGTGGCCTGCCTGAAATTACTCTTAAAAGACCGGAAAAAGGACCGTATGGTGGAATCCTCCTCATCCCGCACCAGCTTTAACGTCACGTAATAGACGGCTGTGGTGGATGCGCCCGCTGTAAACACGGGAATGGAGCAGACAATCCACAGGATGTTCAGTATGATTAAGTCTCCCAGCTTTCCTATGAACCGCCACACCGGATTATCATAATTAAATATACCTTGTAACATAAGTCTTCCTCTTCTTTCTGTAACTGCGCCTGGTGATATTTTATCATATTAAGCGGAAAATGCAAAGAGCTGCCGGGATTTCATGAAATTTTTATATTCTCCTCCGGTCCGGATGTGGTATACTAACAGGAAACGGCCTGTCCGTGCAAAAACAGCAGAGAGAAACGGAAGGAATACATAAATTATGTCCATCAGAGAAGAAGCAGAACAAGAACGGCAGAAACTGAAAAACATGACCTGGAAGGACCGTGCCTGGTATGTGTGGGAGTATTATAAGTTCCACCTGCTGGCCGTGATTCTTGCCATCGGCGTATTAAGCACCATCGGCACCATGATATACCGCCAGACCTTTACCACCCGCCTGTCCGTGGCCATTATCAATGACCGCTCCGGCGGTGCCGGCTCCAGCGAATTGCTGGAATCAGAGCTGAGGCAATACCTGGGATGCGGCAAAAAGGACCTGATTGAATTCAACGAGGGCCTGATGGTGGATTTTGATGAGGAATCCACCTCCCAGTACGGATATGCCACCCTGGCCAAGATTTCCGCCCTGGTGGCCAGTAAAAGCCTGGATGTGGTTATCGGGGACCAGTCCGCCATTGACCATTACGAAACCATATCCGCCTACCAGAACCTGGAGGAATTGCTGCCCCCGGCCCTTTATGAGCGTGTAAAGGAACATATTTACCGGGCAGAGGACGGAGCAGGAAACCTTACTCCGGCAGCTCTCTCCCTGAAGGATACTGCCTTCGGCGAAAAGACAGGCATCATCATGGACCCGCCTTATCTGGCCGTCATACAGGGCTCTCCCCATACAGAAGCTGCCCTCCGGATGATTGAGTACCTGTTTCCATAAGACACATCATTCCCAGGCCCTCCGCCGCTTTGCGGGAGGCCTGGTTTTCTCTGTAAATCAGGGCGCAGAGACGCGCTCCCAGCACCTCATGGCTGTAGCCGGCAATGGCCCTGAGGGCCTCCCCGCAGTACCCCTGATGCCGGTAAGGCAGGAAAATATGGTACCCCAGTTCCAGCCAGGGAACAGATTGGCCCAGGGAGTCCAGACATTCCTCCATCTCCCTCATGAGCCTGGGATTGGATACGCCTGCCAGCCCCACCAGAATCCCGTCTTCCCTGCGCACCAGGGCCCATGTGCCGTACTCATAGAAGCCATACTGGTTTTTACAGTACATCTCCAATGCCTCCCTTGAACGGAATATGGCTTCCTGGGGTCCGTACTCCTCCTCAGGAATACAGTCTGCATCCTCTGCTGTCAGCTCCCGTATGAGCAGCCTGGAAGTGCGGCAGATATTCCACGGAAGTCCCAGGTGGCGGCGTATCACCAGCTCCAGCAGCTCATCCGTGGCATCCTCTATGTCCGGAATCACATAGGGTATGCCCTTCATGGCCCAGATTTCTGAGTTCCCGCTCTCAACGCCCACAACGGCCCTTCCGGCAGCTTTCGCTGCCAGAAGGGCCTCTGGTTGGTCTGATATGACTGCTGTACAGGTAGTCCCGTTTAAACGGATGCTCCGCTCTGTTACCATATTACCGCCTCTTTGTCACATTGCTGCTCCCGCATATTGCCGGCCCGATACCGTGTAATAGCATGCACGGCAAGGGTCATCTCTCTGTCAGCACTTCTCAGGCTCCGGATAGTCCACCCCAAAGGTTTCCACTGTCATGGACTTAATCTTCTGCTCCTGCAGGGGGCGGTCGCTGTAATCCGTCTGGACATCCGCGATTTTATTCACCACATCCATACCCTCTGTAACCTTTCCAAAGGCTGCATAGGCACCATCCAGATGGGGTGATACCTTGTGCATGATGAAGAACTGGGAACCGCCTGAATTGGGGTGCATGGCCCTTGCCATGGAAAGTACGCCCTCTGTATGCGCCAGGTCGTTCTTTACGCCGTTCTGGGCGAACTCTCCCTTGATGGAGTAGCCCGGGCCTCCCATTCCGGTACCCTCAGGACAGCCTCCCTGAATCATAAAGCCATTGATGACCCTGTGGAAAATCAGTCCGTCATAGTATCCCTTCTTAACAAGGCTGATAAAATTGTTTACTGTATTGGGAGCTATATCCGGGTATAACTCTGCTTTCATTACATCTCCATTTTCCATGGTTATGGTAACTATAGGATTTGCCATTTTTCTTTCTCCTTTTTCAATTAGAATCTTTATCCACTATAGCAAATTCCGGCGGCTTTGTCCAGCACGGCTTATCTCTGTCCGCCTTTATCTCACACCTGCTGTCCTTCCCCCGGTCCTCCTGCCAGTCTCAGGCTCTCATCCGGGGTCACAAGCAGCCCTGCCTCCGAAATCCCCCAGACCGCCATGGAATCGCGCACAAGCTCCAGTGCATGGCAGTAGCACTGCGGCACCAGGCGGGCAAATTCTTCTGCTTTTCCGGCCTTCAGGCACAGAAACGCCTCATGGCTGATTTGATTCAGCTCATTGCCTGCCTTGATTCCCTCCTCATAAAAGGAATAATAATACCCCCAATGAAGTATGCTGCCCACCTGCTGCAGTATAATCCTGTATGGCTCCAGGGGCAGGGCGGCAATGATATGGCGCATCAGGATGCTGATGGGAACCGCATAGGGACCGGCAAGCTCCTGTTCCATACACCCTATCTCCCCCTTCCCGATTAAAGGCACGGCCATCAATGCAGCCGGACCGGAGGCCAGCGCCATGAACTGCAGGCCGCTCAGGTACAAAAGGGTATCCTTTTTATGGACCTTATTCTTCATGGACAGGAGGGTGGCCTGGTCATTAAACAGGGTCACCTGGGTTCCTTTTACATTGTACGTACGGCAGAAGCCCAGCCGGTTCAGCATGGACATGGACCTGCGTATGGTGGCCAGCGATACTCCGTATTCCCGGGCCAGCGCAGCTTCCGGCGGAAGAAAGGAGCCGTCCGGATAAATGCCCAGGCCAATGCGGTCAATCAGGTCGCGGGTAATCTGCATATAGTAGTGGTCCCTTCCCCGTTCCGCATTCCAGGAATAGCTGCTCTTCTGCTCTATATTCCCTGTTCCAATCCCGGACTCAATCCATTCCAGATACAGCTTTATGTCATGCCTAAGGGACCGGTACATGCGCGCGAACCGTTCCTGAATCACCTGGATGTCGCCTGTGGCCACTGCCTGGGCCATCCACATGGGGTCATCGTATTCACTGCAGCAGGATGGAAAGGGAGGCCTGTACTCCGGCTCTAGGAAAAAGGGAATTCTGGCCCCAATCTCAAGGCTGGTAAATATATCCCTGAACAGCAGGTTGCGGGATGCATCCAGCAGGTTGTAGAGTACATTGGAGGAGGACTTCCATCTGGTATATACCTCCTTCCTCCTGCTCCTTTTCAGATGCCTGAAAAGCTCCATGGCTGTCTGCGTGCCGCAGGCCTGGACGGAACACGCAAACAGCCTGGGCATCACATGCTCCATTGTCTCATATACCGCCAGAACCGAGGTCTTCCGCTGAAGCACTGACAGTACATCGGACCCGGCATCCCCTTTCTCCGGTTTACGGTACACTATCACCGAAGGCTTTCGTTCCTCTGTCCGTATCATTCCCTGGTCCCTCAGTTCCCCGAGTACGTCCCTCACTGTCCGGATACCCACATGGTAGGTCTCGCACAGCTGGTTCATGGATGGCAGGGTTCCGCCGTATTTATAATACCCGGTCAGAATCTGTTCCTTCAGATTCTCATATAAATAATCATGCAGCGTCTTTTTCCCTTCCATATACCGCCCTCCCCGGCCTTATTTTGCCCATATGTCCGCCTGTGCCGTTTGACTGTATTATACCACAAATTTATTCCGATACTATATGCATATGTACACAAATATTGCGTTGATTTATCAGGTACAGTCACTTAAAATGAAACCATCAAGCCTTCTTTCTATTACACATTCATAGAATTACGGAGTATACCTGGAAATGAAAAAAGCAGATGATTTTATATCCGATTATCACAAACCAATATTCAGCAGGGGATGGAGCATAGGATTCCTGTCCCTGGTACTGATTTCAGTTTTTGCGCTCTCTATCTGGAATGCCGCAAAGCTGCAAGTGGCGCTGGACAGCACGACCCAGGAATATTTGACGGATGTGACATCCCAGCTCTCCCGGGACATCCGGGACGCCATTAACCACAAAATAATCAACCTGGTCATGACGGCAGACAGTCTGTCACAGTTCACGGAAACCCAGGATATGGGCGCGGTATCCGGCTTTCTGACCCGCAAAGCGCAGATACTGGAATTTGACCCTCTGATTCTGTTTGACAAAGAGCAGCGGTTTGTAGCCTCTGAAACAGAGTCAGGCAAAGTCCCGGCCCATCCCGAGGACTTTCTCAGCCTTCCCAGTATCCAGTCCTCCTTCCAGGGCAATATACAGGCCAGCTACATGGGAGGCAAAAGCATTTTTTATTCCGTGCCCGTGTACCGCGGCGGCCAGGTAGGCGGGGTGCTGGTGGGAATGCGCAGCAAAGAAAACATGCAGTCCCTGATTTCCTCCAAAAGCTTCAGCGGCCAGATGCTGAGCTGCATCGTGGACAGCCGGGGGCAGGTGGTCATAGCTCCTACGGACTTAAAGCCGTTTTTACAGCTGGACGATATTTTTAAAAACGAAAAAAACAAACAGGTGATTGCAGATATCCGGCAGATGCAGAAGGATATGGCGGAAAACCGGGACGGCATACTGAGATTCACTGCCGTCACAAAGGAGGAACTGGTCCTCTCCTATAATGCCCTGAACCTGAACGACTGGTTCCTGCTGACCATTATTCCGGCGGATATCATATCCGGCGGTCTGAGCCGGTACATCCTGCAGTCCTTTGTTATCATAGGGGCTACCATACTTATATTTTCCCTCTTTTTATTTGCAGTATTCCGGTTCTATAATGCCCACAAAAGGCAGCTGGAGCTGATTGCTTACAGCGACCCGCTCACAGGCGGGCTCAACAACGCCGCCTTCCAGGCCAGATACAGGGAGCTCTCAAAGACCATGGAGCCCTGCTCCTATTCCATTGTGCTGCTGAATGTCCGCGGATTTAAGCTGGTCAATGAACAGTTTGGCATCCCGACCGGCAATCAGACCCTCTCCTATATATACAGGGTGCTGAAGCAGCATGTGCGGCAGGCCCAGGACGAATTCGTTGCCAGAGGCGAATCAGACCATTTCTTTCTCTGCCTGAAGGAGTACACCCAGGCAGCCCTGCAGTGCCGTCTGAATGAAATGATTCATGATATCAATACCTTCCAAGACACGGACCTTCCCTTTCTGGCCCTGTCCTTTAAGCAGGGGGCCTGTCTTGTAAATGACCCGGACCAGGAGATTACCCTGCTCCAGGACCACGCCCGGCTGGCGCTGCAAAACTCCGGGACCGATATACGCCATGAGTGTTCCTTCTATAATGAAAGCCTGACCAGGCACCTGAAATTGGAGCAGGAGTTAAACGCACTGTTTGAGGATTCCATTGAAAACCGGCATTTCCAGGTTTATCTGCAGCCGAAAATCGGCCTTAAGAGCAACCTGCTGGAAGGAGCCGAAGCCCTGGTGCGCTGGAACCATCCTCAAAGGGGAATCATCTTCCCATCTGAATTCATACCCCTTTTTGAGAGCAATGGAAAAATATGCAGGCTGGACCTCTATGTGTTTGAAGAGGTATGCGCTGCCATGGAGCGATGGAAACAGGCCGGTCTGCCGCTTGTGCCGGTTTCTGTCAACCTGTCCCGCCAGCATTTCCGGGACGCCGGCTTTTTGGATACCTTTGCCGGAATCGCCTCCCGCTTCAGTATACCTGACAATGTCCTGGAATTTGAGCTGACGGAGTCCATTTTCTTTGACAACCAGCAAATCAGAACCGTCAGACAGGCCATCCAGGAAATGCACAGCATGGGTTTTCTGTGTTCCCTGGATGACTTTGGTTCCGGCTTTTCTTCTCTGGGGCTGCTGAAGGAATTTGATGTGGATTCCCTGAAGCTGGACCGCTCCTTCTTCCTGAACATGTCAGGCCGGAAGGCAAAGGATGTTATAGCATGCCTGATTGATTTGGCCAGGCATTTGAAGGTAAAGACCGTGGCCGAGGGCATCGAGTCCATGGACCAGGTGGACCTTCTCCGGTCCATGGGCTGCGACATGGTCCAGGGCTATGTCTTTTCCGCGCCGCTGCCCATGGCTGAATTTGAAACGCGTTATCTGTACCGTCAGGGCTCAGATACGGCGCCCGCGCGTTCATAGACCAAGTCAAAACTGAACATGCGCCCGCGTGTTAAATATTAAGGCCAAATAAAAAACGTATCATCCGGAGGATGGTACGTTTTTTGGAAAAAAGTATTATTAAAAGGGAGGAGAGCTGATAAATACTTATCAGCTCGAGTATTATGAAAAAAATCTTGTAAGCATTATTTGGCTTTGCAGTTATTACTAACTTGCTATGTTTACAGTATATAAGCCAAACATGAAGAAATAATGTTGATTGTGTAAAAGGTTTTTGAATGAATTATGAACGAAGTGTGAATGCCGGAAAGAAGCTGCTATCTTCCTCCTGATTTCCCGTATCCCTCCGGCACCGTGACCTCCTTTGACAAAAACAGCAGGGCCGTAAGATTGGGAAATGCCATAAGACCGTTCCATATATCTGACAGCAGCCATACCAGGGCCAGCCTGGCCTCGCTTCCTAAAAATACAGCTGCAATAAACAGCAGAGGATATACTTTGGATGCAAACAGGCGCTGGGCGCCCTCTCCCATGCCGCAGCCCTTAATAAAATAGGCGGCAGCCTGCCTTCCCAGATAAAACCAGGCCATAATGGTGGCAAAGGCAAATACCACCATGGAGCCGCTGACCAGATATTCCCCCACGATTCCCAGACGGCCGCTGAAACACCAGGCGGCAAGAGCCGCCCCCTCATAGGGTATGCTCTCGGGATTGGAACCGGTCATACACAGGATTACCAGGGCCGTCAGGGTACACAGGACCACCGTGTCAAAAAAAACTTCAAACATGGCCCACATTCCCTGTTCATGAGGCGTGGTGCCCTCGGCAGGCCCGTGGAGCACTGCCAGTGTTCCAAGACCTGCCTCATTGGAGAACACGCCCCGGGAGATGCCGTAACGCACACTGTGGCTGATTACATATCCGGCGGTCCCTCCTGCCGCTGCCTCCGGCCGGAAGGCTGAGGACACCATGGCGGCCAGGGCTCCGGGTATCTGGTCCAGACAGGACAAAATCACAATCATGGAAAATACAATGTAGATTCCGGAGGCGGCCGGCACCAGCTTTTCAGCCACATTTCCGATTCTTCGGATTCCGCCCCAGGTGACCAGCACCAGAAGCCCGGTAAATACCAGCCCTCCTGTCAGGGCCGGCACATGCCAGGTGTATTCCATGGTGCTGATGGCTGAGTTGGCCTGGACCATGCTTCCCATTCCAAGGGAGCTCATCAGACACAGGAAGCTGTAGAGCACTCCCATCCCTCTGAGCCCCAGCCCCCGTTCCATGTACACAAAGGGACCGCATACGTAGTGTCCCTCCTTATCCTTGTAACGGTACCGTATACCCAGCATGGTTTCCGCATAGGCGGTTATCATGCCAATCAGGGCCGACACCCACATCCAGAACAGGGCTCCGGGCCCTCCTGCCGTCAGCGCGGTTGCCACGCCTGCTATATTGCCTGTGCCCACTGTTGCCGCCAGGGCGGTGCAGACCGACTGGAACTGGCTGATTCCCTTTCCTTTTCCGGTCCCGTCCCCGCCTTCTTTTTTGGATGCTCCCCCTGATATGAGCCGTCCTGCCGTGTGGCTCCACCAGAATAAAAAACCTTTGATTTGGAAAAAATGACATTTCAGGGTAAAGAATATCCCCACCCCAAGGAATATGACAAGGGTCCACGGTCCCCACACCATCTGGTGAACCTGCTCTAATACATTCATCATCCCAGCTAAACCTGCCCTGCTTGCTTCTTATAAATGTCTTATTCCAAAGTTCCCCTGACTATGACCGCTGGAAGGAATTTTCTTTGTTTCCGGCTCGCAATTCACAGTTGTTTATGATAGAATATGAGATAGGAACAACTGCAAGAATCCAATAGAAAAGAGGTATGCCGATGCCAGGTTTCACAACACACTACGTCTTGGGCATGAAAGCATACAATGATATGCCTCAGAATAATCTGAAGTTTATCATTGCCAAGTATCGGTGGCTCTATCAGCTGGGTCTCCAGGGACCGGACATGTTTTTTTATAATCTGCCCATCCTGCGCCATCGAGACCACCGCAATGTAGGTTCCTATATGCATGAACACCATGTCAATGACTTTTTCCGTTGCTGTTTCATGCAGCTTACCCGAATCGGTTCCAGGCAGCAGCGCGAGGAAGGCCTGGCCTACATGTGCGGCTTTATCTGCCATTATATCGGTGACTCCATATGCCACCCCTATGTATACGGACGTATTGAATACGATGTCAATAACCCGGGTTCCTATTACCACGGGCTCCATGCCAAGCTGGAGAACGACATCGACGCCCTTCTCCTCCAGAAGTATAAGAGGAAGAAGCCGTCCCAGTTTAACCAGGCAGCAACCATCTGTCTGAATGGGATGGAAACCCAATTTATTTCCCAGTTCCTGTCAGACTGCATCAACGAGGCATTCTATCCATTGAGCTACAAAAACCGCTACCAGGTCACGGCGCCCATGATACACCGTTCCATCCTGGCCCTCCGTTTTGGATGCAGGACCCTGTCGGACCCCAACAGCAGGAAAAAGGACAGGATTGCATTTTTTGAATCCCTGTTCCTTAAGAATCCCGTGGCTTCCAGCAAGCTGGTTACGGACACGGTGGAGAACCCGGCCTGGAGCCTGAACCTGCACCATGAGACATGGTGCAACCCATGGGACAAGAGCATTGCCTCCAAATCCTCCTTCCCCGACCTGTTCAGACAGTCCCTGGGGAAGCTGAGCACCATCTTTTACATGATTAACTCCATGCTGGAAACAGGACAGCCCTTGAAGCTGAACGCCCTTGAAAACCTGCTGTCCGAGCTGGGCAACTATTCCTACCACAGCGGACTTCCCTGCGCAGATGACTGAACACAAAAAAGCAGCGGCCCCTATTCCTGAATCCTCCGGAAAAGGGGCCGCTGTTCTTTTTTTATTTCACGCCGTATTCATGATACCCTTTATTCAATCACCTGGTCTCCGTCCTTGATGCAGTAATTTGCATTCACCCCAAGGCGGACCATCCAGTTCTTTGTCTCCTGCGTCACCCATATACCGCTACCGGCTCCGCCGCCGTTGTCATTGTCCCACAGCCACTGGGGAGTGGGCCACAGTGCAACGCTGGGCCTTAACGCCTTGTATACCTCGTAGCCCACGCCGTTCTGACCATGGTGGGCAACCTGTACAATATCACACTTAAGGGCGCTCAGGTCATGGTCAGCCATCAGCTGCTCGCCGCCCGACTTGGCCAAATCCCCAAGGAACACTGTGTTTGTCCCGTTCAGGGATACCATGTAGGCTACGCTGCTGTTGTTGACAAAGTCATTGTTCATCTTATATGCCTGGTTCAGCACCTGAATCCTGGCAGGTCCTGCCTGGATGACCTGTCCCGATACAATATCCCCGTGAAGGATATTCTGGGGAACCAGGCCGAAGGCTCCCTTGATATAGGCCACCATCTTGGCAACCTCAGGGTCCTTCTCAGCATACCAGCTGTCCTCAGCAAAGGAGTAATAGATACCGTCAATGGTAATCTCCCCGTTATGCTTGTACAGGATGTCTGCCAGCGCTCCCGCATGGTCGGAATCCGGATGGGTCAGGAGCCATGCCTGAACATGACCGCCCTTCTGCTTAATCTGGTTCAGAAGATAATCCGCATTATTGGTCCAGCCTCCGTCCACTACAATGAGTCCGCCTTCCCCGGTTTCAATGATAACCGACAGAAGCTGGGCTGACGTGTCATGGTTGGCCAGCATGGTGAGACGGCCAGCCCCAAACAGGGAGGTGGAATCTGTCTTGGGCGTGGTAACCTCACCAAATGCGGCAATCTGGGCCTTGGCCTGAATCACCGGCTGGCTGGCTGCCGCTGCCTGGGATGACTGTGCATTCTCCCCTTCGTCCCTGATGATAATCTTGTCCGGTGAGGACAGCATCTGCCCCTGGGCCTTTAACGGTTGGGAGTTGGTCATGGCTAAGCTGTCCAGGTTCCCTCCAGTCATTGTCAGTGTCATGATGGCCAGCAGCCCGGCGGCCGCCTGTTTCCAGTATCTGTCAATCCTCATCCCAATATCTCCTTAATCCTTTTTTACTGAAGCTGAGCTGTCAGGGCTCTCTGCTCCCCCGCCTTCACCACGTCATTCACAAGATATGCGCTTTCATCCCCTTCTTTGTCATAAGGGAACACCTGTACCAGCACATCGTGCTCGTCAAAATAGCTGCCGTAGTAGGTGCCGTCAATATCCTGCGGGTCAGGCGCTTCATAATAGAAGTTTTGCTCCGCAACATAGGTGCCCACTGCCTTCAGCACATCCTGCGCATAAATCACAGCAATGTCCCCTGTGGTCTTGTGGGTCACAGGAAGCAGGACCACCACCCGGCTGCTGCCTGCGTCATACTTGGCGTCCAGGTCCAGCACATAATCAGCAAACTCGCCGTAAGGGTCCAGGAACTGGTCCCTGAGGTCTTCCCTTACCTCCTGCCAGTCGATGTTAATATTTTTATCAACCTCCAGGTCCGGCTGTCCGTCCCCCTGAACCACACCGTTACTGGGAGAAACAATGTTACTCTGGGTACAACCGCAAAGCAGGGCCGCTGAAGCTAATAATATCAATGATAACTTCTTTAAATTCCGCATGATATAATAATCCTCCTTTTTGTCAACGCTACTATTATAGCTAACATTACAATAATTTAACAGTCCTTTTTTCTTACAAAATTATTGATGTTTTTACAAGTTCCTCTTGATTTTTCCAGTAACTGATGATAATATGTTCAATATACTTTATTTTAACTATTTTTTGAACATCCAGGAGGATACAGCCATGAAACAAAATGAAAACATCAGCACAGATACCCCGTTAAAGAAAAGGCTGGACTGGGTCACCACCATCATTCCCTTTGTAACCATACTGGCCCTGTGTTCCCTGTTCATGCTATTCCCGGATGCCTCCTCCCAGGTACTTGGGTCCGTGCGTTTTTTCCTGGGAGACCAGTTTGGAAGCTATTATCTGCTCCTTGGACTGGGCGCCTTAATCTGTTCCCTGTACATGGCGTTTTCCCGGTATGGAAACATAAAACTGGGAAATCTGGAGAAGCCCCAGTACTCCTCCTTCCAGTGGGGTTCCATGATGTTTACGGCGGGACTGGCAGCGGACATACTGTTTTACTCCCTGTGCGAGTGGATGCTCTACGCCGGCGAGCCGCACATTACGGACATGGGAGCCATGCAGGACTGGGCGTCCGCCTATCCGCTGTTCCACTGGGGTCCTATTCCCTGGAGCTTTTACATCATTCTGGCCGTGTCCTTTGGTTTCATGCTCCATGTGCGCAGGCGGAGCAAGCAAAAGTATTCCGAGGCATGCCGTCCCCTCCTGGGCAGACGGGTGGACGGTATCCTGGGCAAGCTCATTGACCTGACAGCTGTATTTGCCCTTCTGGCCGGCACAGCCACCACCTTTTCCCTGGCAACGCCCCTTTTGTCCATGGCCTTAAGCCGTGTGCTGGGCATACCTGAAAACAACGTTCTGACCATCGGCATCCTGGTTATCATCTGCGTGGTGTATACCATGGCCGTATACTTCGGCATGCAGGGCATTGCCAAGCTGGCCGCCTCCTGCGTATATTTGTTCTTCGGACTGCTGGCCTATTTCCTTCTGTGCGGAGGCGAGACACGTTATATCATCGAGACAGGCATCACAGCAGTGGGGAACATGGTGCAGAACTTCATCGGCATGGCCACCTGGACCGATGCCATGCGCACCTCCTCCTTTCCCCAGAACTGGACCATCTTTTACTGGGCTTACTGGATGGTATGGTGCGTGGCCACCCCATTCTTCATCGGCACCATCAGCAAGGGCAGGACCATCCGCCAGACTGTGCTGGGAGGCTATTTCTTCGGCCTCTCAGGCACCTTTACCTCCTTCATTATCCTTGGGAATTACGGGCTGGGGCTGCAGATGCACGGGAAACTGGACCTGATGGGCGTCTATGCACAGACCGGGGACCTGTACCAGGCCATCATCTCCATATTTGAAACAATGCCCCTGGCAAAGGCCGGGCTGGTACTTCTGGCCATTACCATGATTGCCTTTTATGCAACATCCTTTGACGCCCTGACCATGGTGGCCAGCTCATATTCCTATAAATCCCTGGGCGCTGAGGAGGAACCCCACAAACAGGTAAAGCTGTTCTGGGCCATACTGCTGATGCTGCTGCCCATAGCCCTGATTTTTGCAGAAAATTCCATGGCCAACCTGCAGACCGTATCCATCATAGCGGCCTTTCCCATTGGTTTCATCATTGTATTGATTGTATGGAGCTTCTTCAAAGACGCCAGACATTACCTGGACAAAGAACCGAATTCCGGAACACGGGATATGGAGCCATGATATTGAACATTGAATCACAATAATAAACGAGGGCCGGTCTCCCTGCCCTCGTTTAATTTTGTACACACATAATTATGTACTCTCCTTATCCTTCAATATCCTCCCACAGAATCTTCTGAATCCTGTCCTCGGCCTCCAGCTCGTCACTTCCCTTAAAGTAAAAAGTCAGAAAGCCTGTCATTCTAAGATTCTTTACTTCGTCGTATTGCTTGACATTTGCTGTATACTTATCGCTGGTGACAAAAATATCGCAGTCAAATTGATTTGCCGTCTGAATCAAATAAGAAATGGGGATTGGCCGGAAGACCCTCTCCCTGCTGTCAACTTGTTTCGTTAACATAGAATCACCTCAATTCAAAACAAAACCGACTACTGGTTACCACCCTCCTCTGAATAATTATACATGCCCCTATGTATTAAGAATAACATTTTTTTCCTGTAAATTCAAGAGATAGACGGATAAATTTTATATAGTTTTTGTTAATTTTAAACTAAAAGACAGAGAAAAACCCTATTTTCACCACTATTTTGTTGCAAATGTAACAAAACTGGTAAAAATAGGGTTCTTCTGTAATTTACATTTATCCTGCGTTCACACTGACTCCGGTTACAGCCCACTGGTAATTGCGCAGCGCCTGCTGCAGATTCAGGTCTGCACATTTAAACCCGGACTGGGCCTGGAGATAGGCCAGCTCCTGCTGCATGAACTGAATCTGGCTCAGCGTGCCGTTCTGCCTCTGAATCTGCGCCGCATTCCATGTGAGCTGGGCGCTCTGGTAAGCGGTTGAGGCAGAATCATAGGCAGCCTTTTTCTCCAATATGGTGTCGTACAATGTCTGCATATCGGAACGGAGCTGGTCCTCTGAATAGTCCACGGTACGCATCTTGTTGGCTTTCTGGGTCATTTCCTTGGTGGTGCGGACCTGGAAATCGCTCATACCTGCCCCGGACCCGCTCCGCATGCTGATTAAGCTGTAATTATTGTTCACAGCGGTTTCCTTGTCAGATGCCAGGTCCAGAGTTGGGATGACCGATGGGTCGGCTGCCGGAACCGGGCCAATGACAGTCTCCGCCCCCTTATCCCACCCGGTATAGTAGCACAGGGTCTTATATATCTGATCAATGCCCGCATCTATGCTCTCCAGCTGGGATTTGGCCGAGGACAGCTGGGCTGCCGCCGAAAGCACGTCGGCATCCACCGCAAGGCCCTGGGCCTGCATGGTCTGCTGTATGGCCTGGGCTGTCTGGGCTATCTCCAGCGCCTTGGCCACCACGGTCCTCTGGGACTGGTAATACTCATACTGGTTCATCAGAGTCTCCGCGCCGGACACAATCATGTTCACCTGGCGGTCCACGCTCCGGCTGGACTTGCTGCGCCCAATGGAGCGGTCCATGGAGCCCGCGCTGGAGCGCAGCATCCTGGCGCCTCCCACTACCTGCATAACCGCGGGATTTCCGCTGCCCAGGACGTCTTTCAGCTGGTCTGCCTGGGACATATAATCATCCGCCACCACCCGCATGGCAGCTGCAATGCTTCCCTGGTCCTCCTCCATGGTGTCAATCATGGCGTATGCGCTTTTTATGGGGGCGTAGTAATTCTTAATCAGGTCTGTCAATTCGTCGTACTCCATGTGGCTGTCCTGGAGCCGGGCCATGGCCCCGGTGTATGCATCTCCCGGTACAACACCGGGTTCATCGGCCAGAGCAGCGCCCGTAGCGCCCACTGCCATCACAGCTGCCAGCGACAGTGCCATGAAGCTTCTTCGTCTGTTTATATTCATCTGTTCAACCTCCTTACCTTTCTTCAACCGGCCTAATTGGAGGTTGTAAGACCTTTTACATTCCAGTCATATGCTTCCATGGCCAGCAGAAGCTGAAGCTTATCCGTCTCCACACTGTTCCTGGCAGACACATAGCTGTTCAGCGCGTTCTGGTATTCCAGCTCTGTAATTTCACCTACCGCCCTCTTGGCCGTGGCCGTATTCAGGTTAACGGAGGCAACATCCAGGGCCATCACGGCTGCGTTCAGGGCATCCCGATTGGTAAGCACTGCATTGTACTGGGTCCTGAGGGATTTGGCCGCCTTATCCTTTGCATCCTTAAGCTGGGCCTGGTTGGACTCAATCAGGTACTGGCTGGTCAGGTTTCCGGCCTTTTTCTCATAATATTTCACATCGTAATTGTTTGCAATGGCAGTCTCCAGATCGGCATCCGGATTCATGGACCCTATCCGGTTTAAATCCGGCTCAGGCACATCCCTGATTTCAGGCTGGCCGTCCACCGCCCATCCCAGCATCAGGCAAAGGCTTCTGTGTACATTGTCCGCTGATTTCTGCGCGGACAGGATGGCTGTATCCTGGTCCTGGACGCTCTTTAAAGCGCTGAGTACATCTGCCTGGGTTGCCATGCCGGCAGCCTGCCGGGCCACGGTTGCCTCGTACTGGGTCTGCAGCAGATTCCTGGCGCTCTGGAGATTCTCCATATTATACCGGGACTGCTCATAGGTCACCATGAGCTGCTGGGCCTGATACACCAGTCCCGCCTCTGTCTGGTCATACTGAATCTTTTCCATGTCGGCGTCCTGATAATTGTTGTCAGCCTGCTGCTGGAGCACGCCTACCTGGAACCGGGCAGTTGCCCATGCCACATCATCGTCGCTGTCCGCATTATTCCAGATAGCGTCAATGTCATCCATATAGTCATCGTAGGCCGCATTCAGGTCCTTGCCCTTCTGGTCCTTATAGGTGGAACGGTTGCTGCGGACCGTTGGGTTGTACTCATGTATTAAATCCTTCAGCTCATCAAATTCCAGCACATTATCCCTGAGGGATGCCCATTTGTCCTCGCTGTATGCAAATTCAGGGCTTAAATCCTTGTTGATGTCCGGAGCGGGCGGCTCTGCAATGGTATGGGCATCATCCGGTTTGCTCACATTGGGCTTTTTCCCGCCGGCTGCCAATGAGGTCATGGACATTGACCCCGCCATGGTAATGGCTGCCAGAACAGCAGCAGCCCTGTATCCATATTTCCTGTTCCTTAAATTCTTCATCTCTTCTCTCCTCTTTTCAGCGTTTCCTTATTGCGTCAGTTTCCGATGTTCCGACAGACACCGTATTCCAATATAAGCATTTCCTTTCTTGTCACTTCCAAAAGCTTATCCCGGTCCACCACATTCTTATAATACAGCGTCACGGCCTTGATAATGATAAGCATGGCCATGTCCACCAGATATGCCAGGGTCTCTTCATCAATGGGATAGCGTTCCCTGTCAATCCCTTCATAAAGCTTCTGAATGAATTCACGGTAGCACTCATCCTGAAATAAAAAGCCTTTGATTCCAAACAAATGGTTCTGGTTCACCACGCTTAAATCCGACAGCATGTTCCTGTACATCTTATAGCCCAGGCCGCCCTGGTCCTCATCCACCACTGCCTCCAGAAGCTTAAGAGCCGTCCCGAAGGGATTTCCCTCCTGCTCCTTCAATGTCCTGAAAATCCGCTCCTGGCAGTTATCCCTGAAGCCTCTGAGCATATACCGCATCAGGTCGTCCTTATCTTCAAAATATGTATAGAAGCTTCCTCTGGATATGTCCGCCTCCTTGATAATCTGGTTGATGGATGCAGATGAATAGGGAACCCTTGAGAATTCGTGGACCGCTGCCTCCAGTATCGTCTGCTTCTTCTCTTCCTTTAGTTTCAAAAATCGTTGTGTAGGCATGAATCCCGCCTCCTAGCCCTCTTTTGTATGATACAATCATATTCCGTTTGGTGACACAATGTCATTTGTGACAATATGTCACGAACCCAATTATAAACACATATGCCATGGATTGTCAAGAAAGGAAGAATAAAATTTCCATAAACAGAACAGGGACCGATTGTCTGGTCCCTGTTCTGCTTATGGTATTCTATTAAAATATGTTCCAGTTGATGTACAGGTATCAGAGCTGCTATTCCCGGCCGTCCATATTCTCCGTCCGGTCCACAATATAAATCGGCCTGTCCTTCAGCTCCGTGAACAGAATGGCAATATACTCGCCGATGATACCGATAATCACAAACATCATGGCAAACATAAAGCAAATCAACACCACAATAGTGGCATAGCCGCTGGGAGCCCCTCTTCTGGTGCAGAGGGTGTATATCATAACCAGGAAACCCAGCAGGGCCGAGAATATGCCTGCGTAGATTCCCAGCTTCAGGGGCATATTGGAAAAGCACAGGATTGTATTGATGGAAAACACAAACAGCTTCTTGATGCTGTACTTGCTCTCCCCCGCCACCCTGGCCCTTGCCTCATACTCAATGGTGGTTTTCTGAAAGCCCACATTCTGCACATAGCCCCTTAGGAAGCGCACCTTTTCCCGGTAGCTGTCCTTCAGCACCTGGGCCACATGGCGCGAAACCGCAAAAAAGTCAGAGGCATTTGCCTCAAAATGTACATCTGAAATCCGGTTGATAAGCCAGTAAAAGCCGGATGAGGTGATGTTCTTCACCAGTCCTGCTGTTTTGTTCCTGGTCCGGACCATGTTGATAACCTGATAACCCTCCCCAAACTTCTCCAGTATATCCGGGATGCACTCCGGGGGGTGCTGCAGGTCTGCGTCCATACAGATGATGCCGTCCCCGCGGCTGTAATCCAGCCCCGCTATCATGGCTGCCTCATGCCCGAAATTCCTGGAAAAGCATACCACCCTGACCCTTTTATCGGCTGCCGCCAGCCGGTCCAGTATGTCCTGGCTTCCGTCCCTGCTGCCGTCATTGACAAAAATCAGCTCATAGTCCCAGCTGATTTGCCCCAATACCTTTGTGGTTTCCCTGTAAAATTCTTCCAATGCCTTTTCTTCGTTGTAGACTGATACCACAACCGATAACAACCTGTCCATGTCTTTTGTCTGTAATCCTTTCCCGTGAGCCTGACGCGTGTCCGAAAACTGCATTAATCAAAAATCTGGATTTGCTGGCTGGAGTGGGTGGGCACCCGTTTGTCCTCCGGGGGCATTTCCATGTAGTTCCCATACACCTCTGTCAGTATCTGGTGCCATCCCCTGGGTATCATCAGACGGGTATCCTCAAAATCCCAATCCTCCACCTGGTCACAGCAGGACCTGTCCACAGTCACATACAGGTAATCAGGCTGATAGTTGCTGTAATAGCACTGGTTCCCCCTGCTTTTCCTGTCCTTCAGGGCTGCCGCTCTCTGCATGGCAAAGATAAGCTTCATTGGCACCAGGCGGCCCACGGCTGCCAGTCCTCCCACAAATATCTTGTGCATCAGGCTGTATTTGCTGAAATCCAGCTTATACCTGTGCCCCATGGCCATTCCATACACTGCCTTGTGCAGGAAGCGGGTGAATTCCGCCCCTGTCACAGAGGCGGGAAGCTTATCCAGAATAAACAAATCCACCCATATATGGTTCAGCTTTCCCTCATAGTACTGCATCTCGGGGCTGTCCTCATGGCACTTGCTTTTCTTGTAAATAATCCTGGGCGTAAAATCATAAAACGCCTTTCCTCCCCGGAAGCTGTCCGGTTCCAGCAGTTCCATGGTGTCGGGCAGCTCCCTTGGAGCCACCTTCATAAACGCCTCATACTGGTTTCTGGTAAATGCCACATCCGCATCATCGTCCCAGGGAATGAATCCCTTGTGGCGTACAGCGCCTATGAGGGTGCCTGCGTCCAGCATGTAACGGATATTGTACTTGCGGCAAATCCGGTCTATCTCTTTTAATATAGTCAGGTTAGCCTCATGAACCCGGCTCATATCATAGGTTTCCATCATAATCAGTACTCCTGCCCTTTATTCTTATGGTACCGCGCGGTTCCTATACACACTCCGCTGCTTCCTTAATTGTCTGGGCCATATAGTCAATCATGGCGTCTGTCATTCCCGGATACACACCTACCCAGAAGGTGTCGGCCATAATGCGGTCCGTATTGTCCAGGCTGCCCGCAATGCGGTATCCTCTGCCTTCTGTACGCATCTCATCAAAGCAGGGATGCTTTGTCAGGTTGCCGGCAAACAGCATTCTGGTCTGCACGCCCTTTTCCTCTGCATACCGTACCACCTTATTGCGGTCCACGCCTTCCCTGCATGTAATCAGAAAACCAAACCAGCTTGGCCTGGAATGCGGGCAGGCTTCCGGAAGAATCAGCTGATTTTCCGTCCCCTCCAGTCCTGCCTTCAGCCGGTCGAAATTGTGGCGGCGGCGCTCCACAAAGGAGGGGAATTTATCCAGCTGGGCACAGCCAATGGATGCCTGCATGTCCGTGGCCTTCAGATTATACCCAAGATGGGAATATACGTATTTGTGGTCATAGCCCAGGGGAAGCTCCCCGAACTGCCGGTCAAACCGGTGTCCGCACATGTTGTCACGGCCAGAGGGGCATACGCAGTCCCGGCCCCAGTCCCGGAAGGAACGTATGATTTTATTGAGAAGGGGATTGTCCGTATACACGGCGCCGCCCTCGCCCATGGTCATGTGATGGGGCGGATAAAAGCTGGAAGTACCAATGTCCCCGATGGTACCTGTAAACCGGGTTACTTCCTTCCCATCCTCTTCCATGGTGTACTGCGTGCCCAGGGCATCGCAGTTATCCTCCACCAGCCACAGGCCATGCCTTTGGCAGAATGCCTTTACTGTCCTTAAATCAAAGGGATTTCCAAGGGTATGGGCTATCATCACTGCCTTTGTCTTTTCAGACAGCGCCTCCTCCAGCTTTGTCACATCAATGTTATACTGGGGGATGGTCACATCCACAAACACCGGCACTGCCCCAAACTGGATGGCAGGCGCCACCGTGGTTGGAAACCCGCAGGCAACTGTGATAATTTCATCCCCTCTCTTCACCCTGCGCTCCCCCAGCAAGTGGGAGGTCAGCGTCATGAAGGCCAGCAGATTGGCGGAGGAACCGGAGTTTACCAGGGAGCAGAAACGCACGCCCAGATAAGCTGCCAGCTTCTTCTCAAATTCATCGGTGTACCTGCCGGAGGTCAGCCAGAATTCCAGTGAACTGTCCACCAGGTTTACCATCTCCTTATGGTCATAGACCCTGGAAGCATAAGGGATGCGGTCGCCCTCCTGAAAGGGTTCCTTTTTATTGTGATAGGTATCGCAGTATTCGGCCACCATGTCCAGAATCTGCTGTCTTGCTTCTGTCTCTGTTTTATGTTCAAAAGCCATGTTTATATCTCCTCTCTGCAAAAAAATTCGTAACAGTTCAGACGCCCATGCCCCCGCATCCGTTTCCCTGCTGTCCGGACCGTTACAGAAATTCTGTTATCTGCCGGTCCATGACCTCCAGCATGTCCTCACCGTCCAGATAGGCCTTGGACCACTCCACGGTCTTCTGTACAGCTTCCTCCACCCCGTATCTGGGGCGCCAGCCAAACACCGACTTTATCCTGGAACAATCCAGCTTCAGGAAATTGGCCTCATGGGGGCCTCCGTCATACTGGTTTACCCACGTTACGCCCTCGCCCCAGGCCCGGCAGAACATGTCCACCAGACGGCCCGTGGTCACACAGTCCTTATCATCCGGTCCCACATTATAATACCCCTGGTACCGGCCGTCCTCATACTGCTTCATGGCAATGGTAAGATATACCAAAAGAGGCTCCAGCACCAGCTGATAGGGCCTGGTGGAATGGGGATTCCTTACAATAATATCTTTCCCTGCAGCAGCCGCCCTGATACAGTCAGGTATAATTCTGTCATTGGCAAAATCGCCTCCTCCAATGACATTTCCGGCCCTTGAAGTGGAAACAGCACAGCGTCCGCCGCTGAGAAAGGACTTCTGATAGCTGTGGGTTACCAGCTCGGAACAGGACTTGCTGTTGGAATAGGGGTCATATCCGTCCAGGGGGTCGCATTCCCTGTAGCCATACTCCCACTCCCGGTTCTCATAAACCTTGTCCGTGGTCACATTGAGGAAGGAGCGCACACTGTCCGTCAGCCTGACACACTCCAGCACGTTCACGGTTCCCATAACATTTGTCTCATAGGTATACACCGGGTCCTTATAAGAATCCCGCACAATGGGCTGGGCTGCCAGATGAAACACCACCTCCGGCCTCACCCGTTCAAACACGTCCTGAAGTCCCTTAAGATTCCTGATATCGCCAATCACGCTGTCCATCACATCCTCCAGCCCGGCAATTTCAAACAGGCTTGGGTCTGTGGGCGGTTCAAGGGAATACCCCGTCACCCGGGCCCCGGCCAGGGTCAATATGCGGCAGAGCCAGGCCCCCTTAAACCCGGTATGCCCTGTCACCAGTACCTTCTTTCCCTTATAAAAGTCCGTCAATTCTTTCATCGTCATAAAATATTCATCTCCTACCAAATCTTCCAGGGCGCCTTACCGGACTGCCACAGCCCCTCCAGCTTATTCATCTCCCGCTGGGTATCCATGCACTGCCAGAATCCGCTGTGATAAAAGGATTTAAGCTGTCCCTCTGCCGCCAGACGCTGCATGGGGCCCTGCTCAAATACAGTGGAATCCCCGTCCAGATAATCAAATACCTCAGGATTCATTACCATGAACCCGCCGTTAATCAAAGCGCCGTCATTATCTTCCTTTTCCCGGAAGGAAAGGACCGTATCATGTTCATCAATATCCAGGACCCCCTTCATCTGACCAATGTTGACCGTTGTGATGGTGGCTGTCCTGCCATGGGATTCATGGAAACGCACCAGTTCATTTAAATCCACAGTGGACACCCCGTCCCCATAGGTCAGCATGAAGGGTTCATTTCCCACAAAAGGCTGGATGCGCTTTACCCGCCCGCCTGTCATGGTGTTGAGTCCGGTATCCACCAGAGTCACCTTCCATGGCTCGGAGTAGTTATTGTGGACCTCCATCTTATTATTGGCCAAATCAAATGTCACGTCTGAGGTGTGAAGGAAATAGTCCGCAAAAAATTCCTTCACCACATACTGCTTATAGCCCAGACAGATGATGAAGTCGTGGAATCCGTATTCCGAATAATACTTCATGATATGCCACAATATGGGCTTTCCCCCGATTTCTATCATTGGCTTTGGCTTCAGATGGCTCTCCTCGCTGATTCTGGTACCAAAACCTCCTGCTAAAATTACTACCTTCATCTCTGTCCTCCATTGTATTTCCGACACATTTTATTTCTGCCGCATTCCATTTCTGCCATATTCCATTCCTGCCGCATTCCATTCCTGGCGCGTCCTATTCCCGGAACACATTCAGTCTGTTCTCTTCCAGTATCCGGAACGCGTTCTGTATCTTATCCAGTCCTTTGTAGTATTCAAACTCTCTTTCCAGCTCCCCGCCCCTGTCCTGCAGCTCTTGCCGGCTCATTCCGGGGACCTCCAGGGCCAGCCGGGCCTTTCTCTCAAAGCTTTCCTCCCTGCTGGGCGCTTTCTGAATCTCACGATAAGTAGTATAACCATTTCCCATAAGGATTGCAAGGCAGAATAGTGCCATGACCCACCGGTATCCCCGGCTTGTCCTCTCCTTCATCTTCCATACAAGTGCAAAGGTAAGTACGATACCCAGTATTCCCACCTGGAACTGCAGGGCATAGCGGGAACTTAAGGCATAGCTTTCCTTCTCAAATATATACCTGGAAATAAAGATGATTACATGGTTCATACCGCCTCCTGCCAGAAGCATCAGGGGCATGATGGTCCTCTCATACAGGCGGAACCGGAAATTAAGCCACAACGCCAGCAGATAGCCGCAGACCACAAACAAGCCCAGGACATAACACATCCGGTTGCTGAGCAGGCCGCTTTCCATGAAACGCTGAAGTTCCTCCCCTCCCACCAGAACCCCTGCAAAGGACTTCAGCAGAAAACGGATGGGAAATGTGGGATTTTCCGCCAGAATCGTACCCAGGGAACGTCCCGTGGCTCCGGCATGTTCCTCCACTGCCATGGAATTGCTCAGCATATACAGAAGCAGGGGAACCAGGGTGCAGGCCATGCAGGCCAGATACCGCATATCCCAGGAACCGTATGTCCGGCCTTCATTCTTTCCCAACCGGTCCATGACCATGCAGAATCCGTAGGAAAGCAGCAGTGTGGCAGCATAAACCGCACAGTAAGGTCCGGCCGTTCCCAGTATAATGAGCCACGGCAGCACAAGCAGCTTTACGCGGTCACCTTTCTTTTCCTCCCCTGCCCATACCCGGTCCAGGACCAGCTCATGGTAGTAGAAGCAGGCAAAGGCAAAGAAATGGGACCAGCCGCTTCCATTGGTAATCATCTCCCATTTATTCAGGCTGAACATGACTGCCATCAGCAGTGCAAACCAGAGGCATCCCACCTTTCTGCCACTGCAATAGGCTGCAAATACCCAGCCTGCCAGCCCTAAGCTCACCACTCCCAGCACCCGTTCCAGGGTTATGGTGAAACCAAAGAACTCCACATTGACAATACGGCAGAGATAATTGACCGGGATGCGTGTCAGCACATCCGGCACAAAAAATTTCTCCGGATTCCACACATCAGGCAGGTAGCTGTTCACCAGCCGGATGTAGTCTGAGTACACCACGTCGCAGGTGGCGTTCTTTACGTACCAGAGGCAGAACAGGATGCCTGCAAGAGGAAGAAGCCAATATATGATTTTCCTGTTTCGTTCTGCATTCATGGTTATCCTGCCCCTTTCCCGTTTTCTCCGTCCTTACCGGACTATGTTCTTATCTGACCGTCATATGCACAATGGCAGCCAGCCTGTCCTCACCCCTCTGTTCCTGGGCATTCTGCATATAGAAATTATACTCAAAGGTAAGGTGCACCATCTGCCATGGCTCGGCCTGGATTGTTGTATTTACAACGTTAGACCGTACCGGCAGGTAGCGGGGTTCATCCTTATCCTTTGTAATCTTCACAGCCTCTCCGCCGCTCATGATGCCCGGATACACCACCTCCAGGTCAATCATGCCTGTCTCACCGGCCATGACAGTCAGGCTGGCGCGTTCATCCATCCAGTCATCGCCGTAGTAACCGTAATCCACCTGGAGCTTCATTTCCCTTACAATCTCTGTAATATCCTGGAACCCATCATGGTCCGGGTCCTCCCGCAGCACCAGCATCCGGTCGTCCACCAGTCCGATGTCCCGGATGCTCTCTATGAACTCCACTCTGGTGCCTTCCGCTGCCCGGTTCCTGTCAAATACCTTGAAAAAGGTCCTGGCCGTGAAATCACTCATCTCATAGCTGTCCCCTATGATGTAGATGGTCCTGCCGAATATATCATCCCCGTATCTTCCATAGGTCTCCTCAGCCAGGGAATTATACCGCAGCTGGTTGGGCCAGAGATACAGCTTGGGATAGTCTGCCCGGTAATAAAGCTCCGCCGGAAGCATGAATACCACATAGCAGGCAAAAGCAGCGCCCCAGGGCCAGAGCCGTTTCAGGTACAGCTCCGGCTTCACGCCCTCTGTCAGTTCCCCATACATATACGCCAGAAACAAAAGCGCGGATACCAGCGATACATACACCCACCGCATCTCCACCCGTATGGTCACGCTGGAGGATGCAATGCAGAGTCCGGTAAACAAAATGAACAGGGCGCTGTTCTTCAGCATCCTGACCCTGTATTCCTTCCGTTTCTCCCTCACCAGCTTCGCAGCAAATGCCAGGACAATGACTGCAATGGCTGCATCTGCCATAAGCACCAGACCCTTGACCACCAGAGGGCTCTGCCCCCATGGACAGCCGTTGAGATGTTCCGGTCCCGCATTGATGCCGAACACATAAGCAATCTGGCTCAATGCGTATTTAAAGGTATCCGACAGGCTGAAGGTATCCGCCACCTGGGTGCCCCCTGTGCCCGCGGGAAGTATACTTCCAATGGTAAAGGCCCGTATGATTTGAACCAGGAGGAAGGAGGCCAGACCCGCTCCCCATTCCCACAGTTTCCTGCTCTTCTTAAACAGAAGGACCAGGAGAAGCAGGGGAAACAGGGCCATGTAGCGCTCATGTACAAAGCATACCCCGAAATAAAGCAGGCAGGAAATATAGAAGCATACCGGACTGTCCTTTTCATTGAGATACCGGAACAGATACCAGAGAACCAAAATGGCCATCCACAGGGCCATGGTCTCCATAAGCCCCAGCACCTGGCCTATCTGGTAATAGGCCATGCGGCTGATAAGAAACATGGAGGCGCAGAGAAAGCCGATACCCTTTGCCCGGGACAGCCTTCTGCCAATGAAATATATGCTCCAGGCCACTGCTGCGTTCAGCAGAATATTAAAGGGAACAAACCATCCCACATGGTTTCTGACCACTGCCATCTCCAGCCAGGCAGCCAGATAATACAGGAATCTGAATCGGGTGCTGCCTACCGGAAACACATATTGGAGGAAGCTCTGCTCCCCGTAGCAGGACCAGAAATACAGGTCATCCATGTATAAGCCCTTTATTTCAATTCCCCTGTTGACCCACACTGCCATGGCTAGCAGCAGTCCCATGAATATCACATGGTCCTTCCACTCATATTTCTTTTCCATCCTGGAGAACCCAATCCTGGTCCTCGTACTCTCTTTTGCCTCCAATGTATGCGCCTCCTTCTGGCTGTCAATCAAGTTCCGTCATGCTGTAGTTCTCCCTGAATTCCTTCAGGGCCTGCTCCGAATCATCCGGAGGTCCGGCGTCAAGGGTAACTCTGGCCGTCATATTGCCCCACTCATAGCGTATATCGGAAAGGCTTCCCTCCGCAATCATATCCTCAATTATCTGCAAAGCCCTGTCCTGTCCTGCCAGGTATCCGGCTTCCACAAAAAAATACTCTGTACCGGCGTATTTAAGGAACTCCTCAAAGTATGCCAGCCGCTTTACCAGGTACACATTCCCCCCGCTGCCTGTCACATCATAATAGCTCTGGACGCTGCAGGGCAAATCCAGGACCCTGGGATGCCTGCCAAAGGCCAGGACGCGGCTCCTGGGCGTAAACATGCAGGACAGGGTAAGGTTCCCCTCCCTGGCTCTCCGGTCAAGCATTTCCTTCCGGTGGTCGTAATAGCCCATGTGACGCAGGCTCACAGGCGTGAAACCCGGCTCTCCCGCCCAGCCCGTGGTACAGGTCACCGCTGTATTCACCGCAAAAAATAAAACCAGCACCAGGGACACGGACCGTCTGACCGCGCCTCCCCAGTTCTGCCCGCTTCCCATCCGCAGCGCGCTGACGGCCAGTAAAGCGTAAAACAGTATAAAATAATTTCCGTCAACCTGGTACAGCGTATAAATACTTGCCAGTGAACCAAGGGCCAGAACCGGAATAAGAATACAGTCAAAGAAGTTCAGAAAACCCTGGGAGCCGCCTGGCTGGTTCAGTCCGTCCGGCTGGTTCAAACCGTCTGGCTGCGCTGCGCCTCCCCGCGCTCCGGCAGCATGCCGTTCCTTGACGGCCTTCCATGCAGCGCCGAGCCATATGACCAGAAAAACCGTCACAATTCCGGTTCCCCATGCAATGATTACATGAGCCATGTCCTCTGATACCGGGGCAAACAGAATTCCCTGCACCCGTGCCCACAGACGCGCTGATTTTTCTCCTGCGGTCAGGGCAGACGGGTCCCCAATCACATGCGTGAAGGTATAGGGGTATTTTACCCGGCATCCGGCCTTTTCAAAAAACCCCGCAAATATGGATGTCACCGGCACACCGGTGAAAAGCCATGTGCGGTACCACAATCCGGCTGCTGCTGCCCCCGGAACCAGAAGGAGCAGCCAGCCTCTTCTGCAGCCGAAGGTGAAGCGGCGGGTAAGAATCAGGCATAAAAGGGCCGTCCCGCCCAGAGCCGTGGAAAACACCAACGCCGTGGGCTTGTACACCAGCGTCAGCAGATAGGTGCTCACAGCCATGAGAAGCCAGGGCGTACTTGCGGACGGGCCGGATTTCCTGCCCTGTCTCCCGCTGCAAAGCCCAAAGCAGATAAAATCATATATAATGAGCTGGTGCAGCAGCGTTATGTTGTCGCTTTTTGCAGTGGCAGCCATATTCATGATTCCCGGGATGGCTGCCAGAACAGCTGCTGCCCATATTCCTTTTTCCCGTCCGCAGTACCGTCCCGCTATGCCGGCTGACAAAAGCAGGATTCCCACGGTACACCAAAGGGAAAAGGCCAGGACAAATCCGTAGGTGGGTGTCCCGCTCAGAGGGAGCACCAGGACTTCCAGGCCTTTGCTGTAGGTATAAACCAGGTTAATCATGCCCAGATTTTCATAAATTCCCTTTCCGTTATCCAGGACATAGGCGGAACGCAGGCCATAGTGAAGGGAATCATAGTCCAGTTCAATATTCATGCGGCCTGCCTGAATCAGAACCATGGTGATGATAAAGGCAAGTAAGGCAGCACTGCCAATGCTCCGCCTCTTATCCCCAGGTCTGTTTTTCCTCACAGCATCCTGCCATGACAGGGAAAACGCGCGCTTATTTTTTCGCACCTGCAGGACTTCCATTACAACAGCCCCAATAGCCATAGCTGCCGCCAATCCCCTCCACAGCATCAGCCCGCCGTGTCCTGTAAGGGATACAAGGCACACCAGAACCATCCACAGGGCGCTTCCCAGCACAAGGCACATAGCCGTCTTCTGCGGAAAAGGTATATGGACAGGTGTATGTCCTCTCTCCAGCAACAGCCTGAGAAGCTGCCTCCCTGCCAGTATCAGTACCCCCATATATATGCCGGACACCAACATGGGCAGGAAAATACGGTGGCACCATGTAAACAGGATAACTCCTGCTGCCAGTCCCAGCGTCCTGGCACCCATTCCGGGGCACGGCCCTGGCTTTCCCCTTCTGCCCCCGGCCAGACAGAGCAGGTTCCACAAAAACACAAGGACCACCTCCGCCATCATAAAAAGGGTCCGGGGATTGCGGAGCACCGGCACCAACGGGCCCCGCAGAAGCACACTGTGCACGGTCACGGCCAGGACCGCCAGCCCTGCCGCCCCTATGATGATTGCGGGTATTTTATCTCTTTTACCAGTTTCCATGCAGCCAATCCTTATCCCTGTATCTTTCAGTCATATTCGCCATAGGCCTTTTTATAAAAGCCCATAATGATGTCCGCCACGGGCTCCGGCCAGAAACGGCAGAACATTTCCCGTTCCTCCTCAAACCGGCGGTTGTCCCTTATACATGCCTTTGTGGTGGCATCCTCATGGACCCGGTAATAGAGAAGGGGCCGCTCGTCACAGATAAAACGCCCGGGCGTCTCTGCCAGCCTCACAAGGTTGTCCCAGTCCAGGGCAAACCTGTACTCCGAACGCACAAAGGGTTCACCCAGCACCGCCTTGTGATAGGTGGTGGCAGGACAGCATACGGGATTTCCCAGGACAAAGGCCAGCTTCTTTACCCAGGCCCTGTCGTTGAAATCCGGAAACCGCAGAGGCATTCTCAGAATCCGCTTAATCCACAGCATTGCATCTCCTGTTATGAGCCTTCCCTGCTTGACAATCACATAATCCGTGGTGAAAACCGTCATATCCTGATATCTCTTATGGGCTGCCAGAAGCCTTGCGCTGTATTCCCGGTGATACATATCGTCCTGGTGGGCAATGGTCACCAGTTCGCCCTCTGCCATGGAATAGGCAAAATTCCAGTCATCCTTTATATTGCTCTCCCCCTGCTGCACATATACCTGCAGACCGTATTTCCAGGCCATCCGGTCAATGTAGGCGCTGGGAGTGGAGGTGCAGATGATAATATGAGCAGGCACGGTCTGGGCCTTAAGGGAACGGATGCACTGCTCCAAATAAGGCGAGTCCTGATAGGCGCATATGGAAAATACGTGCTTATACTTCATAAAAATGTTCCTCCAGCATCAGACACAGGGCATGGTAAATGGGGAGGTGCAGCTCCTGTATTTTGAATGTCTCATCAGCAGGCACCACAATGGCGCAGTCGCAGGCTTCCGCCATCTTCCCGCCGTTCTTACCCGTAAGGCCAATGGTCCTGATGCCGGATGCTTTTGCCACAGCCACAGCATACATCACATTCTCAGCATTGCCCGAGGTGGAAATGCCGATAAATACATCCCCCTTTTTTCCATAGCCGTATAACTGCTGTGCATAAATCATTTTCCCGTTCACATCATTAAGAAATGCGGTTGACAGTCCCGCATGACCCGTGAGGGCAATTGCCGGAAGTCCTCCCTGGAGGCAGGATGCCAGCTCCTCCCCGCGATTTGCATCTGCTTCCCTTAGCGCAGCCGCAAATTCGCCGGACACAGGGCGGCGTTTGACAAAACCCTTCATCAGTTCGCCCACTATGTGCTCGCTGTCCGCACAGCTCCCGCCATTTCCTGCTATCAGTACCTTGCCGCCGCCCGCGTAACAATCACGCAGGATTTCATAGGCAGCCAGCACCTGGCCCTTCACTGCCTCCAAAACCGGATACCGGCTGGTTAACTCTTCCAGATACTCCATCTCTCTCATCCTTAGTCTGCCTGTCCTTTCTCAATAATCCACCGGGCTGCCTTCACAAGGTCCTCCGCATAATAATCATAAACCGGAGGTATGCCTTCCTTTTCTTCCCGGCTGTGTATCCCGCTTCCATAACCGGTTCCCACCAATATGGCGGTGAGGCCGTAATTATGTCCTGCCTCCACATCCAGCAGCTTATCCCCTATCATAAAGGAGCGGGATTTATCCACCGCAAACCGCTGGCCCGCCATCTCAAACATACCGGTTCCCGGCTTGCGGCAGCTGCACTCCTTCTTATATGGGCCGGTTCCGTGCTCCGGGTGATGGGGGCAATAATAAAATGCGTCAATGGATGCCCCCTGTGCCTCCAGGATACGGTTCATATAGACATGAAGGTTTTTTACGTCCTCCTCACCATAGTATCCCCTGGCCACTCCTGCCTGATTGGTGACAACCACCAGACAATACCCTGCCTCCTTAAGCATCCGCAGTGCCTCCGGCACTCCCGGAAGGAGCTTAAGGTCCGAAGTACGGTGAAGGTAGTGGACTTCCTCATTTAATGTGCCGTCCCGGTCCAAAAATACAACTCGCTCCATAATATCCGTCCATCCTGTATGTTCATTCCGCTTTGCTGCTTCTGTCTTTCTTAAATGTTGAACCTGTACTCTCCATTAGGCATATGGACCTTCACCTGGTCATACTGCCATCTGGACTCATCCGCCACCCAGCTCTGGGCGCCCCGCAGTTCAAAATTCCAATCCGCCAGCTGTCCGCCCACCTGCTCCATACGGGCAGCCACCTTATGGCGCACATTGTAGGGGCAGTACATGAGAAGGTAGCCTCCTCCTCCGGCTCCCAGAAGCTTGCCTCCCAGCGCGCCGGCCTTAAGGGCCTCGTCATACAGTTCATCAATCTGAGGATTTGTTATCTTGCTGCTCATACGCTTCTTGCTCTGCCAGCCATAGTCCAGAAGCTTGCCAAAACTGTGGAGATTCCCCTTTAACAGTTCATCCTTCAGGGCATAGGCCAGGGCCTTTACCTCGCACATGGCCTCAAAGGCATCCTTTTTCTCATAGTTCTGCACCTGGTCCTTAATGATATTGGCAGAGACATGGATTTTTCCCGTATAACAGAGAAGGAGGTTATACTGAAGCTCATGTATGATATCCTTTTTAATGCGCAGGGGATTTACCACCACATTGTTGCGTCCGTGGAATTCAATGAAATTGAATCCTCCAAAGGTAGCCGCATACTGGTCCTGGTACCCTCCGTCAATCTTCAGGTCCAGGCGCTCCACCTGGTAAGCCTTGTCCGCCAGGGCATAGGCATCCATCATCACACCCTTCCAGCGGGCCATGGCAGTAAGCATGGCCACCATGACAGTGGACGAGGTTCCAAGGCCTGAGCCGGGAGGCGCGTCGCACTGAAGGTACACTTCGCAGCCCTGGTCAATTCCCATGGCATTAAGAGCCGCGGTTACCAAATCCAGTCTTCCGTCATACACATAATTTTCACTGGTGTTATATTTCACTGTCATATCAAAGTCCAGGGAATGAACCACAATCTGGTCATCCTCCCTGGGCACAATGGAACAGTAGGCATATTTATTGATGGTGCTGCCAATGATGGCCCCTCCCTGCTCCTCGCAGAACGGTGCCACATCCGTACCTCCGCCTCCGAAGCTGACCCTCAAAGGCGCCCTTCCTCTGATTACCATATATGTCTCCTCTCTCTGTCCTGCATTTATCTTCTGAAGTGAATCGTTTAAACGATATCTCCCGGAATAAATCCATTATCAGACAACGACTTTATTCCTCACATCATCCTGAAACTGGAAATACGCCTCCGGAATTCCTATGTCAATAAAATACCCGTCATTGACAAAGCCTCCCAGCCGTTTTCCCTCTGACAGCCATCTGGGAATCATATCATTCTCCAGGGACACCTTACCCTCCGGTATTTGGTCCAACAACTGGCGTTTCATCAGGTAAATGCCTCCGTTGATGGTTCCCTCCCTGGTCTCCTCTGTTTTTTCGTTAAACCCGGTCAGAAAACCGTCCCGGTCCAGAACTGCCTGGCCGTACCGCGAAACATCCGGCACCTTACGCAGAACCAGGGCCATATCCAGATTCTGGCTGTCCTGCTGTCTCAAAAGCCGCGTATAATCAATCTGGTAAAATGTATCCGCATTCAGCACATAAAAGCAATCCTCCGTAATGAACCTGCCGGCATTCTTTATGGCGCCGGCCGTGCCCAGCAGCGTCTCCTCATAAGCATAGGACCCATGGAACCCAAAAGCAGCCCCATCTCCAAAATGCTCCTCCACCATAGACCCCTTATAGCCCACAGCAAAGACAATATCCGTAATCCCGTGACGTACCAGCTCACGGGTTACATATTCCATAAAAGGCTTTCCCTCAATCAGCGCCATTGGCTTGGGCCTGTCGCTCACCACACTGCGAAGCCTGGTCCCCAAACCTCCGGCCAACAAAATAGCCTGCATTCTAAAATTCCTCCTATACGATTACCGGGAACAACATTCCCCGGCCTGACATGGTTATTCCCGAATCATGCCGGTACGCCAGGCCGCTGGCTGTGGGGCGCACCACACGGCCCGCCGGATGTCCGGCTTTACTTAACCGCGCCGCTCACTGCCTTCACGAAAGTCTCCCTCCACCACCTTCCAGGCGCCGTCCAGACTGTAATGCTTCTTTATATACGCCTGGGTTTTACGGCAGAGCCGGCTTAAACGTTCATTATCCTGATATAATTCCACGGTCTTCCCGGCAAACAGCTCTGCCTGGTCCTCTATCTCCAGCACTGTATCTGCAAAGGGAATCCCCTCTGCTCCTGTGGATGTGGTCACAATGGGCGCTCCGTTGTATATGGCTTCCACTACCTTGCCCTTCACGCCTGCCCCGTATCTTAACGGCACCACCACAACCCTGCACTGGCCGTAGAGCCGGGACAGCTCCTCCTCGCTCACAAATCCCTTGATGATTATTCCATTTCCAGGTTCCTCCAGGGCCTTGATTTCATCTGTCACCTTGGAGCCCACCACATAGAACTTTACGTCCGGCAGTTTCCTGCGTATAAGCGGGAATATTTCCCTGGCAAACCACAGCACTGCGTCCGCATTGGGCGGATGGGCGAAACCGCCTACAAACAGCAGCCCTTCCCTCTTTGCAAAGTCGTCCTGTATGTTATCCAGGAATGTGTCATAGACATAGGCCGTGATGGCCTTTGCAGGAATACTTCCATCAATGGCATGTATGGCGTTAATCTCCACATAGGAGGGATAATAGGAAATGGCTGCCTTGTGCATCATGGTCAGCTCCACGGATTTCCAGTAATCCGCCTCCCTCTTGATGCTGATATCACCAGTCAGCTCATACTCCCTTCCCAGACGAAGAAAATGCAGGTCATGGCCATAGTAAATCACCTTCATCTTGGTGTAATCTTTTATAAAGTCCACATATTTGGAGGCAATATGGGGTCTGTTCAGGTATGCAAATGATATTTCGCCGCCATTGGCCTTCAGCCAGTCCCAGATGCCTGCTGCATAGGAATCTCCGTAGAGCACCTCAATTCCCATCTGCTGAAGGGTGGTGGTATAGGGCTCCTCATGAAGGAAATTGTCACCCAGGAACTTCACCACATAGCCCTTTTTCAGGAACATCTTCAGGTACTGGTAGGTTGTCTTGGACCCCGCATCCCTGTCAAAGGTGGGCACATAGTGGTCCACCACCAGGATAATTTGCTTCCCCTGGCTGCGCTCCCTGGCCCTGAACGGGTTGGGATTTCCGGTGTTGACACACTGCTTTTTAAATTCCTCCGCCCATTTCTCTTTTAATTTTTCACTGTTTTCCACCTGGTAGCGTTTCAGGCCGGTTCCGTTTACATCCGTACCATTGGAAACACCCTCAAAGTGGATGACCTTGGACAGAGGCTGGTAAACAACCCTGTATCCGGCCTTTCTCACCTCAAAGGCCAGGTCCGAATCCTCGCAGTAGGCCGGGGCAAACCGCTGGTCAAAGCCGCCAATCTGTTTCCACAGCGCCGTGCTGAGAAGGATGGCTGCTCCTGATATATAGTCTACATCTTTTACATAATTGTATTCTGCCTTGTCCGGGTCATCCAGGCGGCCATAATTCCAGCCTGAACCGTCGCTCCAGATAATGCCTCCGGCTTCCTGGAGACGCCCGTCCGGGTACACCAGCTTGGAGCCGGCCATGCCAATGGTGGAATCGGACTCAATCAGGTCCACCAGGGAAGATAGCCAGCCCTCTGTCACCTTGGTGTCATTGTTGAGGAACATGATATATTTTCCCCTGGCAGCCTTTGCAGCCTGGTTGCAGTTGCGCAGGAACCCCTGGTTGGTTTCGTTCCGGCAGATTACAAGCCCATCCACGTACCGCCCCAGTTCTGCCGTGGCATCGGTTGATACGTCATCGGCGATAATGACCTCGTAGGTTACATCCTTTGTAAACTCCAGGATGGACTGGAGGCATGCATAGGTATAGTGCACCTGATTATAACAGGGAATCACAATGGAAACCATGGGTCCGTCCCATGTTCCGGCGCCTTGCCCTGAAGTTATATATTCTCCCCTGCCAGGCACCTGTGGAAATACCAGCCTGCCGTATTTAAGATATTCCCCTCCAATCCTAAAATCACCGTCTATCTGGTTGCGCCCCTCTTTGGTGGCGTACAGCCTGCCGTAGCGCACCGGATGCTTCACTGTGTTATAACAGTAGTTGAGTATCTTGCGTTTACGGGTGCCCCTTGGAAACGCCCGGTTGACCTGGGCTCCCAGCTTACGGCGGGCCTTGAACACAAGGGCCTCATGTCCGTTGAGATAGGTGGCCAGCTTGCCCAGCTCATTGATTTCATGGCGCAGGTCCTTAATCATCACTTCCAGATTCGCCACATGGTTATTGGTAAGGCGCTGAACCTCCTGTTCCTTGCGAATCTGAAGATTTTTTTCCTCAACCTCCGCCTGAAGCTGGTTGATACGCTCCCTTGCCTGTGAGAGAGCCTGGTCCGTCTCCTTAAGCTCATCCAGGGTCGTAACCTTCTGCTGGTAATTTACCAGGTATCCCTGGTCAGGGTCGCCATGGACATAGGACTGGAAGGAGGCTTCCATGGATGCGTACACGGACGCAAGCCCGCTTCCTATGCCGAACTCCTGTAAAAATTCTTCCAGGGAAGAATATGACATCAGGCCCTGGTACTTATAATAGAAATAAGCCAGATTGCGGTATTGTACAAAGCGGGCCGGAACCGGAAAATCAAAAACCCATTCGTAATCCAGACAGTATAACTGCTCACGCCCGTCCATTTCTGTTATCATCAGGTTCTCAAAAAGCCCGTCAATATTGCTTACTTTATAGGAAAAATCCTCTAAATCAGGAACCGTTCCAAATATATCTGTAAACTCCGGCGTCACAGTAAACGGAACTATCTGGTCCTCCGGCACATCATAGAGGAACGCAAGCCCTGCCTTAATGTCCTCCACCGGCGCCTTGCCGTCCCTGATGCCCTGCCCCAGACGCTCTGCCAGGGTTATGCCTTTCAGATACCGGAACTCCACCTTACTGCCGTCCCCGGATATCTCCGGCTCCAGGATTCTGACTCTGGGATTGAGCCGGCTTAACTGCTGGTATTTTTTTCTCAGGGAAAGGATATGGAGGCTCCCTGCCCTGCCAAGAGCAGCCTTTTCCACCCGGCGTTCCCCTTCCAGTTCCCGTATGCTGGTGCGAATCCGGAACTCTTCCCTCCTGGTACGGTTATATTTTGCGAAAATAGTATTCTCCTGTCCGCCGTCCCGGGAGGCTATAATCAGGAAGGAATTGGAAAACCGGCCGAAATCCTCTTCCTCAATCAGCCGGTCAAACACTTCCTCCTCATTGAGGCAGGCATACCGGGGGCTGTCATAGGAGACAGAGGAGCTGGTGATTTCCCCCTTTCCCGGCAGGTACCGGTCTGAGTAGACTGATATGGGCATTCTGTGGTCAGGTACGGGATAATAAAAATCCGCCTGGGTAAGCCCTGCACTCCGGCAGGCTTCCTCTGCCTGCCTTCTGGTACAGAAACCTTCCTCATGGTTCCCCCCTGCCAGGTACCTGAGTCCCAGCGCATTTTCACAGGCAATAACCAGGCGTCCCTCCTGTCCCAGAAAGGAAGCGCCAAAAGCAGCCGCATCCCGGATTTCCTGGCCTTCCCTGAGTCCTGCAATGACCACAAGGTCATAGGACGGTCCTGGCCGGCTTTCCTCTGCATCCGCCCTAAAACCGTAGGTAATGTTGCTGTAATCCTTGTTGCGCTCCCGGTTTACGGCAAGGTTTTCATCCGCCTGGTCCATAACCGTCACATGGGCGCACCTGGACCCCAGCAGCCCTGTCAGAACACCATAGCCCGAGCCAATCTGAAGCACTTCCCGGCTGCCCGTAAAATCCAGCCATTCCAAAAGATTTTCCCTTATATCAGACAGCGCATGGAGCACCTCCGGCCTGGACTCATTGTCCAGGGCCCTCCTGATGCCCTCAGGACTGCTTCCGTATTGTTTCAATAAATCTAATATTTCATAACTGATATCCTTCATGGAAAGTTGTAATCCTCCGTTCACAGTTGCGTGCCCTTTACCGGCCTCCGTCATTTCGGCCTCCATCATTTCGGCCCCGCCATTTAAGCTCCGTCATCTAGGCCTCCGCCATTTCGGCCTCCACCTTCTCAGCCGTCACCTGGGACTCCATGTCATACACCCCAACTGTGTTCTTATTAGAAATAACCGTAATATTGGTCACATTGTAGAGGCGGTGATACACCACATGCTCACCCTGCTCAAATCCGGTGCAGCTCATGCTCAGCAGATATTCCCCGCCCTGGAGTGTCATTTTCTGTGTAAATTCCACCACATACTCATCCCCGCGCTTCACAGGCTTAATGTCAGCCCCTTCAAACATGGTGTTGGTGCCGGTAAGCTCCGTACCCTTTTTATCCTTTATGGTGTAGGTGAAAATAGGGGACTGTATCTCCGTATTAAAATGAATCCGTTCTTTTATGGTAAACATCTCCCCTTTTAACAAAAGATTGGTGATATTTCCCCTCTCGTCAAAAAGACCCAGGTCCACAATCTCGGCCCGGCCGTCCCCGTATTCTGTGCGGTCATAATTAATAGTCAGCTGGTCCTTCATGAAACGGCTTCCCTCTAATCCCATACCGCCGGAAAAATCAGACATCTCCACATCTCTGCTGCCGGATACGCCTGATTCCTGTCCGGCTGTCTTAGGGCCGCCTGACTCTGTCCCGCCATGGTTTCGGCCGTTTTTCTGTTCTTCCCTTCCTTCTGCGTTATGGTCCGGACCGTCTCCGTTATCATCCAGTCCATTTCCGCCAGGCAGCCCCTCTCTCTGCTGTCTCTCCCGTTCCAATTCCGCCTTTAAGGCATCCAGCTGTCCGGCCAGAATCTTCTTATACATATCCACTACGCGGCCCGCAGGACCTTCTGCGATAAATTCCCCCTTGTTCAGCAGCACAACCCGGTCACAGTATTTGATGATGCTTCCCATATCGTGGGTCACCATAAGAATAGTGGTCCCCTTCTGGCGGATTTCTTCCATTCTGCGGTAACATTTTGACTGGAAGAACACGTCGCCCACCGAAAGGGCCTCATCCACAATGAGGATTTCCGGGTCTACATTGATGGCCAACGCAAAAGCCAGCCGTACAAACATACCGCTGGAATAAGTCTTCACCGGCTGGTACACAAAATCCCCGATTTCCGCAAATTCCAGGATATCCTGAAGCTTGGCGTCCATCTCCTTTTTCGTGTAACCCATCATGGTGCCGTTCATATATATATTTTCAATGCCTGTATAATCCATGTTGAATCCGGCTCCCAGCTCCAAAAGAGCAGATATCTTGCCGTCCACCTTTACCTCCCCGGTGGTAGGGGTGAGAACCCCGGTAATGATTTTTAAAATGGTGGACTTGCCGGAACCATTGGTGCCGATGATTCCCACGGTTTCCCCCTTCCTTACCCGGAAGGAAAGCTGGTTCAGCGCGTAAAAATCCCGGTGGTAATTCTTATGGGAAATACTCATGGATTCCTTCAGACGGTCAATGGGCTTCTCATATAATCTATATACCTTGGTCACATCTGCAACGTCTATGGCATATTTATTGTCCTGTTCTTTCACTGACATAACATTCTCCATCTCTATGCATACTTCTCCACTTTAGGCATAAGTATAGCATACAATGCAGGATTTTTATACCTCAAACCATATTTTTCAAAAAAAGTTAAGAATCCCCTTGACATATATAACTGTATATATTATAGTTACAGTATGAACTGTATACGTTTTAGTTACAGAATAGGAGGAAACACATGAAAGGTACGATTTTTACGGCTGTCCTTATATGCAGCGCCATACTGGCAGCCTGCAGCCCCGCTGCCCCCAGGGAAGCCATTGCTTCTACACAAAGCCCGTCTCAGGCCGCCGCAGAAGAACAGGCTGCTTCCGGCATGGCGGAACAAAGGCAGTCATCTGCTGAGTCTGCTTCCCCTGATTCCGATGAGAATGCATACCATAAAATTACTGCCGGGGAAGCAAAGCAGATGATGGACCAGGGAAATGTTACGGTAGTGGATGTACGCACAGCGGAAGAATACGCGGACGGACACATACCCGGCTCCATTCTGGTTCCTGTGGAGTCCATAGGAGATACGAAACCGGAGGCACTTCCCGACACAGAGGCAGTCCTTTTAGTACACTGCCGCACAGGCATCCGCAGCAAGCGGGCTTCGGACCAGCTGGTGGAATTGGGATATAAGCATGTCTATGATTTTGGCGGAATTGTGGACTGGCCCTATGAGACAGTGAAAGAAAACTGACTTATATTAGAAAAGCTTAATACTGATGGTTTATATATAAGATTAAAGAATGAATGTTCGGTGACTTTTATCACATAACTCAAGTACAAAATGTGGTATCCTATAACTAATAGAGCAAAACACAAAAAAGAGAAAACCAGGAGGAAATAACAATGGAATTGAAACATTTAAATAAGGATGAATTTGAGCAGGCTGTCAATGCCGGTGATGAGCTGGTGGTTGTGGATTTCTTTGCAACCTGGTGCGGCCCCTGTAAGATGCTGGGTCCGGTGGTAGAGCGGGCAGCAGACAAATTTTCAGACGTACATTTTTATAAAGTGGATATTGACGAGGAAATGGACCTGGCGGCCCGTTTCCAGGTTATGAGCGTTCCCACCCTTATCTATTTCAAGCGGGGCGAGGTATTATCCAAATCAGTTGGTCTGGTTTCACCGTCAGATATTGATAATGAAATCAGCAAGTTAAAATAATAAGCCATCACACACTTTTTTGCATCCCCTTTTTGGCAGGCCGGTTCCTTACATGGACCCGGCCTGTGTTTTATCCCTGTTCTTTTAACTTTCCATTAAGCTTGGCATAAATCCGTTCACGTATCCATGGCTCAGTAGATGCCCTGAGTGAATCCTCCAGACCAAACCAGGCCACACCGCTGTTTTCATCTGCCTTTGAAAACAGGGCATCGTTCTCATCCGCCTCCAGCAGATAGGTCACATTCAGATGCAGGTGGGACCCCACATATTCCCCCCGTTTCACATGCCCGTCCACGGTCAGAACCTCCAGGCTGTAGATGCTTTCAGATACCGGCCGCACCATGGCAAGCCCGCTCTCTTCCTTCACTTCCCTCACAGCCACTTCCAGCAGGTCCTGCTCATTGTCCGCATGTCCTCCCAGCCATGACCAGGATTTGTAGATATTGTGATATACCATCAGAACCTTTGTCCGGCCGGAATTGACCACCCATGCAGAAGCCGTCATGTGAGCCAGACCGTTCCCTCGGTCAAATATGTCATCTTCCTCCCTCAGGCATTTTAGAATTATCCGGCGGTCTGCCTCCTCCTGTTCATTATACGGACAGTACTCCTCTATCTGCCTAACTAGCTCTGTGCGGTCCATCCCGATTTTTCCTCCCTCCAACAATATGTATGTTCCGGCGCCTCTGTTTTCTCTGTTTCCTTACATATATAGATACGCCCTGGATATTAACTAAAATAATAGCACAGAAAACATGGATTGAACAGAACAACAGCCCTTCTCCTCCTGCCTGCCTTATTTACGGCCTGTGTGACCCGGGTCACCGAAACCATTTCCGCTTTATGATATCCTTAATACATCAATCAATTATGAGGTGTTTTATTATGAAGCATTTATCCAAAAATCTTGCCTGTGTGGATGCCGGGGCCTGCGTGGCCTGCGGCTGCTGCCTTAAGGTATGTCCCCGCCAGGCTATTTCCGTGTTTAAGGGTTCCTTCGCCGTGGTAAACCAGGACGCCTGCGTGGGATGCGGACTCTGCGCAAAGGAATGTCCGGCCAGTGTAATATCCATCCTGCCCCGCAGTCCGCAGGATTACGAATCAGTCCATACAGGAGGAAACTGTCATGAATAAGTCAGCCTTAAAAATCAAAAAACACTGGTATGATTACCTTTGGATTGCATCCCTGCTTTATCTGTTCCTGGGCTTCTTCAACATCATGTTTGCATGGCTGGGCCTGATTTGTTTCCTGGTACCGCTGGGCATCTCCATTGCCACCGGCTCCAAGCTTTACTGCAACCGCTACTGCGGCAGGGGACAGCTGTTTTCCATTCTTGGCCGTAAACTCCACCTGTCTTCCAACCGGGAGATGCCCAGATGGATGAAGTCCAAAGCCTTCCGCTATGGTTTCCTTGTATTCTTCCTGGTTATGTTCTGCCAGATGCTCTTTAATACCTACCTGGTGTTCAGGGGAACATCCGGCTTAAAACAGGCCGTCACATTGCTCTGGACCTTCCGTCTGCCCTGGCAGCACGCCTACCGCAGCACAGGACTGCCCCTGTGGACCGCCCAGTTTGCCTTTGGGTTTTACAGCGTCATGCTGACCTCCACTATCCTGGGCATGGCCACCATGGCGCTGTTCCGTCCCCGCTCCTGGTGTGTCTATTGTCCCATGGGGACCATGACCCAGATGATATGCAGGGCAAAGGCAGGCGGCTGTTCCGCTGCAGCTTCCCAAGGCGGCTGTTCCGGGTGCAGCTCCGCCGAATGCGGGACCTCCGGGTGCAGCTCCATTCCGTCAAATGACCACCTTGCGTAACCCGTTCCCCCACTGCCGGCAGGTCCACCTTACCGTTTCAGCCTTTGACAAAATACAGGAAATTGTCTACACTATAAGAATATATATAATTACACCCTGTATTTAACCCAAACCGTAAGGAGGCCCTGTCCGCCATGAACCGTACAGACCGCAGCATCACAGAAACCCTGAGAACAAGCTACCCCTTCTGGGAAAAACTTACCGATTCCCAGAGGGAGCAGCTTAAAACCAGTTCTTTTATCCGGGATTATGGGCCCGGAAGCTTTGTACACAGCCGTTCGGAGGAATGCCTGGGCATTCTGATAGTATTGTCCGGGCAACTGCGCACCTATATACAATCCGAGGAAGGCCGGGAAGTCACCCTGTTCCGTCTGGGGCCAGGCGAGGTATGCACCCTGTCCGCCGCCTGCATGATGCAGGAAATCACCTTTGATATCTTCATTGAGTCCATTGGCAGTTCCGCCCTTCTCATCACCAGCGCCTCCGGTATCCGCCGTCTCATGGAGGCAAATATATATGCGGAGAACTACATCTACCGCCAGACCGCCGAACGTTTCTCCGACGTCATGTGGTCCATGGGCCAGCTTCTCTTTTCCAGCTTCGACAAACGGCTGGCCGCTTATCTGGCGGATGAACAGATAAAACTGGGCTCTGATGTGATTTCCACCACCCATGAACAGATAGCCAAGAACCTGGGCACTGCCAGGGAAGTGGTGTCCCGTATGCTCAAATATTTTGAAAAAGAGGGCCTGGTCGCCCTTGGCCGGGGAACCATTACCATAAAAAATATATCCGGCCTGAAAAAACTGCTGTCCTGAAATACCTGCAGCCCTTGTGCACCGTCTATTCCATATCCCCCTCCTTGCACAGCTCCATCAGTGTCCTGGCGCTTTGGGGCAGGAATTTATTCTTGTGGTAAATCACCGAAAACTTCCGGTTCAGGGCAAGTCCCTGTATCCTAAACTCAGCCAGCTCCCCGTCCTGTATGGCCTGGCGCACCAGGAAATAAGGCAGGATGGAGATGCCCAGCCCTGCCTTCACCCCCTGGAGGATTACCTGGTTGCTGGCGCTCTGCCATATGGGCCGGACATTCAATTCCTGCGCTGCCAGAATACCGTCAAATATCTCCCTTCCAGCACTCCCCTTTTCCCGTAAAATGAAATCCTGGTTTCTTACCTCTGCCAGCTCCTCCAGGGTCTTTCCCGCAAATTCATGGCCGGCCGGACATATAAAGGCCAGCCGGTCCCCCTCAAAGCTTTCGCTCAGTATAAAGGGGCTGTGAGCCGCCCCTTCTATAATTCCCACATCAATCTCATTGTCCAGAATCTGCTGTTCAATGGTTCCTGAATTGGCAATAAATGCCTCTACCTCCAGGGCAGGATACTGCTGTTTCAGTCTCTTGATGTATCCGGACAGCAGATAGGTCCCTATGGTGATGCTGGTTCCCACCTTAAGCCGTCCTATGGCGTCCCCGTCCCGTACTCCCTGCTCCATCTCATCCAAAAGGTCTATGATATGCCTGGCATACTGCAGGGCCCTGCGGCCATTATCCGTCAGGTACAGCTTGCGGGAAATACGGTCAAACAGCTTTACCCCGTAGTATTCCTCCATCTCCGAGATGGCCAGGCTGATGGACGGCTGGGCAATGAAAAGCTGGGATGCCGCAGCCGTCATACTGCCTGTCTCACATACGGTGACAAATATTTTCAGATGGCGAAGTGTCATGGTCCTCTTTTCCTGAACCCCATACGGCCGGCAGCGGATGCAGCCTTAAAATTAGCCATATGGTTCATCTATAATAAATTTATAATACTTATTATTTAATTATAGTATTTTACATATGTATTTTCAAGCTGTATAGTATATAGAGGAAAAAACAAATACATTTGTATCGTTAGGAGGATACCGTCATGGTAGTTAACATAAAATCAGGAAACCATGCCTCATCCGGGGTACCGGGACACGGGGGCAGCCGCAGTTCCCTTCTGGTCAAACTATTTCTTTCAACCTTGTACCTGAGCGCCTTTACCTTTGGAGGCGGTTACGTCATTGTCACGTTAATGAAGAAAAAATTTGTGGATGAATACCATTGGATTGATGAACAGGAGATGCTGGACCTGGTGGCCATTGCCCAGTCCTCCCCCGGCGCCATTGCAGTCAACGGCGCCATTGTGGTGGGCTATAAGCTGGCCGGAATGACAGGCGTACTGACCACGGTCATTGCCACCGTCATCCCTCCCTTTACCATACTTACCCTGATTTCCTTCTGCTACGCGGCTTTCCGTTCCAATCTTTTTGTGGGATGGATGTTAAACGGAATGCAGGCCGGAGTGGGCGCTGTCATTGCCCAGGTGGTCTGGGAGATGGGCAGCGGCATTGTAAAAGACAGGCAGTGGATATCCGTCCTGATTATGGCTGCGGCCTTTATGGCCAATTATGTGTATAATGTCAATGTTGTCCTGATTATCCTTTTGTGCGCCGCCATAGGCGTGGTTCGGACTCTTTCTTCTGAGCGCGGGAAAAAAGGAACAGAAGGAGGTGCCCAATGATTTACCTTCAATTGTTTTTAAGCTTTCTCCAGATTGGAGCATTCAGCTTCGGAGGCGGATATGCTGCCATGCCTCTGATTCAGAATCAGGTGGTAACTCTCCATGGCTGGCTGAACCTGGCTGAATTTACAGACCTGGTCACTATTTCCCAGATGACTCCCGGTCCCATTGCCATCAATGCAGCCACCTTCGTGGGCACCCGCATCGCCGGAACGCCCGGAGCCCTGGCAGCCACTGTCGGCTGTGTCCTTCCATCCTGTATCCTGGTCACGCTTCTTGCAAAAATTTACCTCAAATACAGGGATTTAAGCCTGATTCAGGGCGTCCTCAAATCCCTGCGCCCTGCCGTAGTAGCCATGATTGGGGCAGCCGGCGTCAGCATACTGGTCACTGCCTTCTGGGGACTGAACGGATTTTCCCCTGAACTAGGCGCCCTGAACCTGCGTTCCGTCTGTATCTTCCTGGGAGCCATGATACTGCTCATACGTTTTAAAATGAATCCCATCCTGGTGATGGTGCTGTCAGGACTGGCTGAAACAGCCTGTCAGCTGGCAATGCGGGCAATGCAATATTAGTCCCCATTGACTTTAAGGGGATTCCGATATAGAATCGAGTCAGTAATTCAGACAAAATTCCGGGAGGATTCCATGTTGGCGGAATGTATTACACTTGGATTATTTCTGGCAGGTCTTGGACTCTGCATTTTTACGGGCATACAGATTCTGTATGCCCTGTTGTTCGGCCTGTTCTGTTTTTCTGTCTACTGTCTGTGGAAGGGATATTCGGTAAGGGAAACCTGCGCCATGTTGTGGGAAGGCATTTCCCAGGTGCAGAATATCCTTATTATTTTTGCTTTTATTGGGTGCCTGACCGCTGTCTGGCGAATCTGCGGCACCATACCCTATATTCTCTACCATGCGGTCGGTCTGATAAACCCTAAATATTTCGTGCTCTGCACCTTTCTCCTGTGTTCTGCCATGTCCTTCCTCACAGGTACCTCCTTTGGCACGGCCAGTACCATGGGAGTCATCTGTATGCTCATTTCTAATGCAGCCGGCCTCAGTCCCCTTCTTACAGGGGGCGCCATTCTCTCCGGCAGCTTTTTCGGGGACCGCTGTTCCCCCATGTCATCCAGCGCCCAGCTGATATGCAGCCTGACCAGGACAGACATTTATCTGAACATGAAGCTGATGTGCCGCAGCAGTGCTGTTCCCTTAGCCCTGACCTGTCTCCTGTACGTGGTTCTGGCCTCGGGTTCCGGTGCTCCGGTGGATAAGGGGCTCACGGACTTGTTCAGGGCGAATTTTTCCCTCCACTGGTCTTCCATGCTTCCGGCTGTCCTGATTCTGGTTCTGGCTCTGCTCCATGTGGACGTAAAATATGCCATGGCAGCCAGCATAACAGCCGGCGCCGCAGTATCCCTGATTATCCAGGGAACCTCCCCGCTGGTCCTGCTCCGCTGCCTCTTAAACGGATATGAAGCAGAGGCCGGGACACGTCTGGCCCAGCTGTTAAACGGCGGCGGCATACGCTCCATGGTAAAGGTGGGCGTCATCGTGCTCATATCAGCCTCCTACTCCGGAATCTTTTCACATACCTGCCTGCTGTCCGGTATAAAGCATGCGCTTTTACGGTCTGCCCGGCGTTTCACTCCCTTCGGCACGGTTCTTCTGACCTCGGTTCTCTCCTGTGCGGTCAGCTGCAACCAAAGCCTGGCCGCCATACTTACCTGTCAGATGTGCGGCGGACTTTATCCCCAAAAAGAAAAGCTGGCCCTCGCTCTGGAGGACACAGCCATTCTCATTGCAGCCCTGATTCCCTGGGGCATTGCCGGCACTGTGCCTGTGGCCGCCATCGGCGCTCCCATGGAATGTATGTTTTTTGCTTGTTACCTGTATCTGGTTCCTGTATGGAACCTGCTGTCCGCCCTTTACCATGACCGGACGCGTACCGAGAGGACTGCGTCCATATCTTCCTCCTAACATACATATTCCGGCGTCTCAAGGGGATAGAGGCTCAAATTCCCATAGCCTACCTGCTCACAACCGCCTTGTCACTCTTTATCATTTCCCTTTTGTCCCTGCCCTCAGGGACAAACCGGAACACCACAAATTCCACATCCTCATCGGTCTCGTTGGCAAAGGTGTGGACTGAGTTCCCCACCCGTACTATCTCCTGCTCATGGACCCTTCTTGTCCTCTCCTCCCCATCCTCCAGCCACCGGCAGGTCAGCACTCCCCTGGTTATGAGAAGGCACTCATCAATCAGGGTATGATAATGCCATTCCTGTGTGCTTGCCGGTGTGATTCGGTTCAGGTGAATCTCGGATTCCTCAAAAATATGGTAACTCACATGGGTTCCATTTGGCTTATCTACGGTTATGGCATCTTCCATGCCTGAAAAACTGATTGGCCCCATAGGCTGGCATCCTCCTTTTCCCTCCGTCTCAACGGTTATCTCCAGTTTACCGCCTTCGGGCACACGCGTCAATCCTTTCCCTGCTTTCCGCCTGTCCCCGGACAATCGCCCTGTACTCATCCTCCCAATCATGCTATAATAAACATGCCTTAACACACAAAAAACAATCAGAACAGGGGAATCCGCCATGGAAATTATTCAAGTAAAAGAAAACAAAAAGAAATACCTGGACCTGCTCCTGCTGGCAGATGAACAGGAGGATATGGTTGACCGCTACCTGGAGCGGGGCGATATGTTTGTGCTGTCAGACGGTTCTGTCCGGGCAGAATGTGTGGTGACAAACGAAGGTCCGGGCACATATGAGCTTAAAAATATAGCGACAGTCCCCCTGTTCCAGAGACAGGGATACGGCCGCCGCCTGATTGAATATCTTTTTAACCATTATCCGGATTTGCAGACCCTCTATGTGGGAACCGGGGACAGCCCTCTCTCCCTGGACTTTTATCATGCCTGCGGTTTTAAAGATTCCCACCGGGTGGAACGCTTCTTTACCGACAACTACGACCATCCCATCATTGAGGACGGCATCCAGCTGGTGGACATGGTCTATCTGAAACGGGAACGCGTCCGGGACTGACTGCATAAACCGGAATTGTTATAATTGTTATTTAAGCCTCTAAACCTGGCTTCCAAATTCCTTCAGCCACTTTCTCCGGGCCTTATAATCCGGCAGGATTCGTTCCACCTCAGCCCAGAACCGCTGTGAATGGTTCATCTCTTTTCGGTGGGCCAGCTCGTGCACCACCACATAATCCAGTATCTCCGGAGGCATGAGCACCAGCTTCCAGTGAAAACTCAGATTTCCCTGGGCGCTGCAGCTGCCCCAGCGGGTCTTGGCTGCCCGCACAGCTATACGGCTGTAATCCACTCCCATGCGCTCTGCAAAATAGGCGCAACGGTTCTCCAGCAGCTTCCCCGCCTTCCTGCGGTAAAGCTTTTCCAGCTCAGGGTCCTTCTCATAGTCCCGGACCGGTCTGGTTTCCTCCTGCCTGCGCCTCTCCATAATCATAAACCATTTCTGCACAATCCAGTCCTGGCGCTCCTTTATGAAGTCCGTCACATACTGGTTGGGAATACGCGCAGGCACCCTGGCGTACACATGGCCGTCCGCCTTGATTTCCAATCCAATGGTGCGCCGTTTGGAGTAGACCACCTCCACGGGAATGATTCCCTCCTGGTCCCCATGGCGCCAGCTAATCTCCACTTTCTGTATCATAAAACGCTCCTCACCATCCCGGAGCACAAACTGCCGTTCCTACAGGACATCGGAAAAATGAGGCCGGAGACGCTTGAACATCTTAAGGCCCAGCAAAAGCACTGCCGCGGTAAATCCCCAGTAATAAAGGGTCAGGGTGGGCCGTTCCCAGAACCAGTTTCCTGTAAGCATGGTATCCCTGTACCCGGCCACCACGTAATAAAAAGGATTCAGCTTAAACAGCACCTCCACCCATTTTCCCGCTCCGGTAAACATGGATTCATGGTACATGATGGGAGTCATCCAGATACCGAACTGGAGACAGATGCTCACAATCTGCGCCATATCCTTAAAAAACACATTGACCGCGCTGGTAAAGAACCCAAATCCCAAAGCCAGCAGGGAGGCCGCCAGGGAATAATAAACCAGCTGAAACCATATGAGGGAAGGCATCCTGCCTATTATCAGATACATACCAAACATGATGACCACGAAAAAGGCGTGGACCAGCAGACAGGATATGAGCTTGATGATTGGCAGTATTTCCACCTTGAACACCACCTTTTTCACCAGATAGTTGTACTCCTGGAGACAGTTGGTTATGCTGTTGACGGATTCGCTGAAAAAGAACCAGGGCACAATGCCGGGCACCAGCCACTCCACGTATGTGAACCCCTCAATGGGAGGCGGGGATTTAAATCCCATTCCGAATACAACTGCGTAGATGCTGACCGTCACAATGGGCTGTATGAACATCCACACCACCCCAAAGTAAGAGCCCACAAAACGTTTCCTGAAATCAGCCTTGCCCAAATCCCATATAAGCTTCCGTTTTCCTATAATCTCTTTCATCAGAGAAAGCACATAATTCATATAAGTAAATTCCTTTTCATCAGAACTTGAAGGTATCCTTAAGACCGCTCCACTTTCTGTCCTTATCCGATATAATCAGCTGCATATCCGGTTGGATGGGCCAGTCCACCCCAATCTCAGGGTCGCTCCACAGCAGGCCGCCCTCATCACCCGGATGATAGAAGTCCGTACATTTGTAGGCAAATTCCGCTTCGTCGGACAGTACCAGGAATCCGTGGGCAAAGCCTTCCGGTATATAAAACTGTTTCTTATTCTCAGCGGAAAGGATGACGCCGAACCATTTTCCGTAGGTTTCGGAATCAGAACGCAAATCCACCGCCACATCGTAGACAGTGCCCCGCACCACTCTTACCAGCTTGCCCTGGGGATACTGCTTCTGGAAATGCAGCCCTCTCAGAACGCCCTTAACGGACATAGACTGGTTGTCCTGTACAAACACCATGTCAAGACCTGCTTCCCTGAAATCATTCTGGTTGTAGGTCTCCACAAAATATCCTCTCTCATCCTTAAAAACCGTTGGTTCAATCACATACAGCCCCTTGATGTCGCAGGGGGTTACCATAATCTTTCCCATAACTCCATTCGCTCCTTTTTTATTATCAAACACGCCTGACCGGTTCATTGGCATTTATCAGGCGTTATCCACATCCATCTGGCAATTCTATCACTTTATCCACTGACTGGCAAGTCCTTATGCACCTGCGGACTGCCAAAGTCCAATGCCCAATCCCGCATAGCCGCTGTATGGACCGCAGGAAATACGGGCCATGACGGTACTCCTGACAGCCTCTTCACACCCGCAGGCATACCAGGCTGAACAGACGCAGCACCACGTAGATATCCATGGCCGCCATGGCAAACAGCAGACCCCTGTCATCCCAGTCCGTCCGCACCACCTTGTCATTTTTCAGGGTAATAAGGAAAATGGGGAGCAGCGGAAGCAGATACCTGCCCTGGACTCCCTTTATGACATTGGAACTCACCGGCGTCCATGCCAGCAGCATGGAGAACATCAGCGCCCCCAGGCACACCAGGCAGAGAAACCAAATCCACAGACGGCCCTTCCACCGGATAAAAATGCTCTCTCCCGGTTTTCGCAGCGCCAGCATCACCAATATGGCTGTCAGCCCCAGTATAACCGCATAGGGAGTGTTGAGCACTGCATCCATGTTTCCCAGCGCCCCTCCAATCATGCCGGAATAGAGCTGTTCTCCCTGCCAGGCCAGGGTATTGTAACACATCTTAAGGACCAGCACAGGACTGTGAAGCAGCTGCCCGAAGGTATACCCTGTTTCCTCTGCCCAGGCTACATATCCCTGGTCAGCCTGGGTGTAAAGGGACACAGTCCTGTGGTTCACCACTGCCATGGCTGCTGCAAATGCTCCCAGCACCGAGGCAGCGGACAGACTCCATTTTCCCCATCCCCCGAACTTCCTCACAGGAATCAGGAGACAGTAACCCGCTATAACGCCATATACCATCTTACATGGTCCCATCACTGCCATCACCAGGGCCAGGGCAGCCACATCCCCCACTCGTACCCGCTCCGCCTTATAAGCCAAATCAAGGCAGACCGCAGCAAAGTACCCGCTGAGCGCTATAATCATTACATCGTAGGAAAAGGAGGCTGCCAGATGAAGCGTCATGGGAAGCAGGGCTGCACCAGCCGCCACTTCCTTTCCAAAGGGCATCCTGCGTATGGTCAGGCACCCCATGGCGGTGAAGAACACCAGGTTGAACAGGCGTCCCAGAAACAGCAGTCCCAGCCCGCCCAGGCCCAGTACCCTTCCCAGGGCAATCCCCAGGGCCTGGGGCACATAGGCCAGGGGCGTGGTGCGCACCGGCATCTGGTATGACAGGACGGTCCCGTCCTCACCGGTGCTTCCCAGCCCCCGTTCCTTCATGGTCCGGTATGTTCCCTCATCCAGCTTCTGCCCCAAAACCACAGCCGCGGTCTTGCTGTCAGCCATGGATTCATAGTCCATAACCCCTGTCAGGTCCTCAATAAAGACATCCTGGGACCGGATAAATACCCGCTCATCCTCTGCCCGGGCTGTCCTGCCCATCAGATAGCTGGAGAGCTGGTAAGAACTGATATAATGGCTCACCTCATCCGGAGCCGACAGGGGAGGGAGCACCACCATATACATGAGGCCGATTCCCATAGCTGCCGCCGGAAATATCCGGGCCAGTCCATACTCCCGCCGCACCAGAAACAGGTATCCCACTGCCGCCAGCACCAGAAGGGCGAAAACCATCAGCCCCGCGTACCAGCCGTAGAGGAAGCGGTCCCCTGTCTCCAGGACGCCGGCCCTGACATCTGTAAAATGCCACAGTCCCAGGGCAAGAACCCCGCAGGAGCCTCCCAGCCAGACAGCAAGGGTATGGCCGCGCAGCATTCCTGATTTACTCCTCGCCTTCTTACCTGCCATCTGCTTCCTCCCCGCCTGTTTTCCCTGTACTCACGTTTCTTCCTCCGGTTTCCCCCCTGCACATATCTCCCTTGCAGTCCCTGCCGGCCAGTTCCTCCTGTTCCAGGAATCTCTGTATCCTGCGCTCCAGTTCCTCCCTGTCCTTCTGGTCCAGTGCAATGCGCTGCACCAGCTCCTTCTGCCTGCTTTCCATCTGGGACATCTGAAGAGTCATGCCAAATACCTTTACAATCAGCAGAAAAATCATGAACAGGAACAGGAAGTTGGGCGTGGAATAAATTCCCAGCAAATGGGCGCAGGCATCCGCCACAGCCGGAAACAGTGAGAACACCACCAGTATCAGGGCCATGATAACCCAAAACAGCGCTGCCTCAATCTGTACCTTAGCCTGCCGAATCTTCCGCATCATAAAAGCCATAGTCAATATAGAGACTATAACCAGAATCACTCTGAAAATCATTGTCATCATAGGATGAATCCCTGCCTTCTTTTGTTATTTCCCAGATACTGCATTCTCCGGCATACGGCTACTTCCAGTACTCCTTGTTCATGCTGCAGGCCGCGGCCAGCTTCACAGGCAGGAAACGGTAGCACCTGCCCAGACGGTAGCCCGCATATTTGAATCCGCTTTTTACAATCAGACCGGGCACCAGCCATGGACGGCGGTGGGACACAAGATAACGGGCTGTCTGCCTGACCAGACGGATTCCCTCGCCCTCTGAGCGGATGCCCCCAAAGACCTCCGGATGGTCTGCCTGGGACACAGCCAGGTCGAAATTACGGTGGAACTGGGCTGTACACCCATAATTGTGGGAATGGATAACCCTGGCCTCCGCCACATATGCCACAGCGTAATCATCCTGCAGCACTGCCTTCCCTGCAAATATCATATCTTCATTAAATATAGTCTTACTGATAAAACCGCCCTGGAACCAGAACTTTTCCCTGTCATAGGCGCAGCATACGTTGGAGGCAAAAAAAGTCTTGATGCCCAGCCGCCCCAGGTCCTCCTTGGTCTTGATGCAGCTCTCCTCCGGATAATTAAAGGACCGGGTATAGCGCTCCGCCATGGCGCAGTCCTTATCCGGCAGCTGTCTGGCATAGGCCATGATAACCGATTCCCCGCCGGGCCCTCTCTTTTTAAAGGCAGCGGTCAGGTTCTCAATCAGCCTTTCATCCGCCGGAACCGCATCATCTGTCATGAACACCATAATATCCGCCCTGCTGTAGCGGGCTCCCCTGTTTCTGGTGGCGCCGTGGTCAAACTCCTCCTTGGACAGATGATGCACTTCCAGATTGGCAATTCCCTCAAAGCCCTTATCATTCCAGTAGGACTGCTCTGTATTCATAACAATAATCTTGCCTATGGGATAAGTCTGCATGGAAAGCATCTTCAAAAGCCTGGAGAACTTCTTTCCCGGCTTGTAGGTGGGTATGATTACATCCACCCGCAGCCCATGCCTTCTCTCCCGGACATCCGTCGCCTCAGTATTACGTGTTACTTCCTCCATTACCGGCATTCTCCTTTTTCTCACTCTGATAGGCGCCCGCCGTATGCAGGCCGAAACCCATCACTAATCCCATCATAAGCAGCAGATAGCAGCCTGCCGCCCCATTAATCCCAAATTTTGATACCAGAAAGCCGGATAATACCGCAGCCGCAGCCGCAGCCGCCAGATATACGGTGAATATCGCTTTCTGCCTGCGCATGATTACAAGGGCATAGTACATCAGGTTGGCCAGGGCATAGAAGCCGCCTCCCAGCACGATGATGATGAAAGCCCCGAAATAGCTGACCAGCCTTCCCTCATAACCGCTTCCAAGAATCATCTCCATTACGGACAGCACCCATCTTCCCAGAACAGCAGTGGCTCCCACTGCCAATACCGTAAGTCCCAGAATAATGGCGCCGATGTGCATAAGCTCCTTTTTAAAGCAGTCATAGTCCTTTCCGGTCCACAAATCCGTAAGCCTGGTCAGAAAGGGCCGGATTACAAAGTTGGCTACCATATAAATAACAGAGGTAGGCATAAAAATCAAGTTAAAATATCCCGACGCAGCGTTGTTCATCCTGGCGTCAATGGCATATTTGGCCGCGGAGAACACATAAAAGTCCAGAAACGCTGATATGAACAGGAATAAGGTGCTCCTAAACAGCCTTCCAGTCTTTCTCTCCCCCTTGTCCCAGTCCACTGCAGGCAGGGCGTGGATGACATCCAGATTGAACAGCGCGATTCCCACGGCCTGGGCAGCCACCGCAGCCAGACAGGATAACAAAAGATGCTCAAATGCAGCCAGCGTCACCAGAAATACGCTGACCGAGAAAAGGGTACGGAAAAAATTGGATTTTCCCGTCAGATACAGGCTTCCCTGCCGCTGGAACTCCGACTCATATACATCAGCATACCCATCTATTACCTTGTATATGACAAGCAAAATGAGAATCATGCATTTGTCCGCTGTGTAGCGCCCCATGCCGTGCATGAAGGTGAGGAATAGGGCCCCTGCTGCCAGGGCCATGACACAGGTGATATTCCTGTGCTCCAGGTAATCCCCGAAGGAATACTCGCCTGTCCCGTCCGTAATCTGGAAGGGGCGGATGCCAAAATAGGCCACTATGAACATCTGCTGTCCCAGAGTGGAAAATCCAAAGGAAAATATGCCTCCCTGGTCATCTCCCACCACCCGTATGACCAGAAAAGACAGAACCATGCTGGCCAATGCATAGACAAAACTCCCTGCAATATTCCAGACCACGTTCTGCCGTCCGATATCCGTTCCTTTATATAGTAAATGTTTTGTCAGATTTTTCATGATGTTCTCCAAGCTCCGGGGATGAATTTTCAAACAGGCCCTAGCGTTTCCTGAAATTCTGAATCATAAGGATGGAAATCAGCATCCTGGCCATATAGTGAACGGCTGTCAGCGGCTTTAAGTAGCTCTCTCCCTCCAGCCTTTCGTCAATGGTCACCTGCAGTTCCGCCACCCTGGCTCCCTGTTTAATCAGAAAAGAAACCGTGTCCGGCTCCGGCCCGTAATTCAGGTTAAGGGCAAATTCCTCTATCATTTTACGGTTGAACATGCGCATACCCGAAGTGGGGTCCGTCACCCTGGTGCCTGTGGTGAGCCGGATGGCGCCGCCTATGATTCTGCTTCCAATCATCCTGGCCGACCATCCCTTTTTCTCCGACACAAACCGGGAGCCGATGACAATGTCATACCCCTCCTCCATCTTCTGTCTCATGGCCTCAATATACTCCGGCCTGTGCTGTCCGTCCCCGTCAAACTGGATGGCGTAGCGGTACCCCTTCCTGTAGGCGTATTTCATTCCTGCCTGAAAGCAGCCTGCCAGTCCCAGATTCACAGGCAGGTCCAGAAGGTTATATCCCCTTTCCCTGCAGATTCCGGCTGTGCTGTCCCTGGAACCGTCGTTCACCACCACATAATCCAGCTGGGGAAAGCCCCGGACCAGGTCCTCCACCACCCGCTGTATGTTCTTTTCCTCGTTATAAGCCGGTATCACCAGCAGTACCTTATCCATGTTCGTCTCCTACATTCCCCTGATGATGCCGCAGATACGGTCCACATCCTCCGGAGCCAGGTCAGCGTAGCACGGCAGCGTCAGCACCCGGTCCGCCACATAGGCTGCCACCGGCGTGTCCTTGGAGGAAAACCTGCCCTCATAGCACTGGAAATCATTAATCAGGGGATAAAAATATTTCCTGGGGTATATTCTGTGCCCGGCCAGGCAGTCGTATACCTGGTCCCGGCCGGCCTTAAATCCTTCGAACAGCACAGGGAAATAGGCGTAATTGGGCGTAAGCCCTTCTTTGAACGAGGGCAGCCTGATGCCCGGTACGCCTGAAAGGCCGGATAAATAGCGCTCCACCACCAGCCTGCGCTTTTCTATCTCCTGATTCAGGTGATGCAGGTTGCAGAGCCCCATGGCTGCCTGGAATTCGTTCATCTTGGCGTTTCCGCCCACCCAGACCACATGTTCCTGGTCCACAATCCCGAAGTTCTTAAGACAGTTCAGGCGGTGCTCCATCCAGTCCTCCTGAAAGGTCACTGCGCCTCCCTCAATGGAGTTGAACACCTTGGTGGCATGAAAACTGAAGATACTGGCATCCCCAAACTCAGCCACGCTTTTCCCTTTATACCGTTCCCCAAAGGTATGGGCTGCATCGTATATCACCTTCAGCCCGTGTTTCCTGGCTATGGCCTCAATCTGCTCCACATCGCACAGATTTCCGTACACATGGACCGGTATGATGGCCGAGGTCTTATCCGTAATCAGGGATTCAATTTTTTCCGCATCCATGGTGTAATCCGTGGGATTGATGTCGCAGAACACCGGAGTCAGGTTGTTGCGCACAATGGCGTGGGTGGTGGATGCAAAGCTGAAGGGGGTGGTAATCACCTCCCCAGTAAGTTCAAGGGCCTGAATGGCCATCTCCAGGGCCATGTGCCCGTTTACAAACAGCACCATGTTCCGGATGCCCATGTACTCCTTGAGCTCCTGTTCCAGCTGTTTGTGAAAATCTCCCATATTGGTCAGCCAGGCGCTGTCCCATATGGGTTTTATCATCTCTATATATTCTTCGTAAGAAGGAAGGGAGGACCGGGTAACCAGTATCTCCTTCTCTTTATCTTCCTGTCCGTTCATAGGTCGTTTCGTCCTTTCCTGTATGCCGTCCCGCATTCCGCAGCCGGCTGCCGCGCCGTTCCATCCCCGGCGCCCTACCACCGCATCCTGCACACCACGGTCAGGAACCACACCTCTGCCAGGATAAATCCCAAAATAATCCTGGCCGCAGCCATACCGGCGGGTCCGGTTCCCAGATACTCCTTATAATAGTACAGCTTGCTCCGGTGGAGCAGTCTCTGCTTATCCACGATTCGTTTAAAGCTTTTATCAATGCTGACAGAATGGGCGTGGACATAGGACTGGTCTGTTGCCAGCACGGTCTTAAGCCCCATTTTCCTGAACTTCTGTCCCAGCACCTTCTCTTCATAATACAAAAAGATGCGTTTGTCAAATACTTCTTTTATTTCTCCCGGCGTGAGAAGGCCTGTTTTCAGCATAAAAAAGGACCCGGGAACCGCATCCACCAGGCGGCAGTCCTCATCCCCGGCATTTGGAAGCCTGTAGGCAGGCGTATTCAGCATGCCCTTAAACAGACGTCTGGTGACCAGCCCCGTATCCAGCAGGTCCTTCCACAGAGGCAGAAGGGTCCAGTAAGAAAACAGCTCCCTTCCCTGGGGGTCCTTCACCCTGGCCGAGGCAGCCACTGCGTCCCGGGTCCTGTCCAGAGCCTCCTTTACCCGCCCAATGCACCGGGGCGTCACATGGATGTCCGGATTGGCAATGATGACATAGTCCGCCTCCAGATAGCCTGCGGCGTAATTGATTCCCTCCTGGTTGCCCATACCGTAGCCGCCGTTTTGTTCCATGCGCAGCGCATGTACCTTTCCGCTGCCGTTCAGGGCTTGAAGGCGCTCCCATGAATCATCGGATGAATGGTTGTCCACCACCACCACGGAGTCCAGACACTCATAGTCCTTAACCTCCTCCACCAGGGACAGGGTGGTGGCCCAGTCATTATAGTTCAATATAATCATGCTTATCTTATCCATCGTCATTTTCCGCTTCCGGAGGCCTTCTGCTTCCTGCGGCTGTCCACCAGCCTCATGCCCAGCCTGCGGCTTATCCACAGCCTGAAAGCAGGGCACATAAGGCTCACATGGTTAAATACCCACCACATGTGCATGTACAGCCTCTTTCCCTCCTGTTTTGGGGTTCCCTTCCAGGGAGTCTTATCCAGATAATACTCGTAGAGTTTTCTGAAATGGTTGTGGTTTCCGGCTATCCAGGGCCTCTCATCCCCCAGATAATGGATGATGACAGGAGACATTCCCGCCTGCCTGTACCCATCCTCTCCCACCTCCCGGTAGGCCCTGCACATGGACACCAGTGTCCTGTACCTGAAATACCGGTAATTGGTAAAATAATTATATCGGACCGGCAGCGTCATGATTCTGCCTCTCAGAGCGCCGTTAATGGTATCCTGGTCACAGGCAAACAGGCTGCCCTGATGGCTTTTGTAAAATTCCAGCAGCTGCCCCAGCACATCCTGGTCCCTCCACGCCTCCAGGTCCATGAGCAGAACACCGGAATTGTAATAAGGCTCATCCTTCCCCATGCCGATGGATTCCTTCATCTCCCTGTAAACCGTTGGCTCCATCACCATGCCTAGCAGATGGTTTCCAAGCTCTGTCCCATACAGGGGGCGGATGCTTCCGTTGACAATGGTATCACAGTCCAGATACAATGCCTTCCTCACGTATTCCGGCAGCACCGCAGGGGCAAAGAGGCGGCCCATGGCGCTTATGTCAAATCCCCTGGTATCCACCTCGTAATCAAACCGTTCCCTCAGGTTGCCCAGCTCCGCCACATGAAGGCTGCGGCAAAACTCCCCGGCAACCGAGGCCAGACGTTCCAGACACCCTTTGCTCATTCCCACGGACAGGATATATATGTCCATCCGGGGGATGTTCCTGTTGTGGTCCAGAAGGGAATAAAGGGAGGCTGCCAGATGTCCGGCATACCCGTCGTTGGACGCATATATGATATTAACAGTTTCTGTATTCCAATCCATATTATGGCACCTATTTCTTACATTCTCTAGTCTTTCTAAGGTCATTTTGTTTACAATTTTACATTATAGCAGGTAAAAAGTAAATCACATCTGGAATTTTCCTGCCAAATATGATAGATTAAGACATGTATGGTAATCTATATAAAAATTCAGGAGGATGTTACGAATGAATAAGTTAACGAAGCGTGCTGTCGCAGCCCTTCTGTCCGGACTTCTGGTCTTAGGTCAGGCCGGACCCGCACTGGCCGCGCAGGATGATTCTAATTATGGTCCGGCTTTTTCCACAAAAGTCGAACAGACCTCCCCTGGTTCTTCAGACGGCCAGAGTGGGGACGGGCAGGGTTCCGGCCCGCAGGCAGTGGCCCCTGCCAACGCAGCCCCGGCAGAACAGGCCGATGGGAGCGGCGCTGCAGCAGACGGCAGCACCGCCGAGGCAGCAGCCGGCACGGACGGCGTGTCCTCAGCCGCCACGGACCAGAATGCGGCACAGGCAGCCGATGACTCGGCACAGGCCGACGCAGAGGCAGCCGCAGCAGCACAGTTTGCGGCAGAGGAGGCAGCCAGACAGGCAGCAGCCAACACACCCTATGTCCAGATTCAGGTACTCCGTCCGGATACCACATGGACTGACCCCGTGGTGGGCGACACCCCGGTGGAGTCAGAACAGGGCTTCCGTTCCATGTCCGTCTATCTGAACAACATCGTGGGCGACATCCTTTACAGGACATATACAAGCGCACATGGCTGGAGTGACTGGGCCATGAACGGCGGCCACACAACGGTATGGGATGACGGCGCCCTGGTAGAAGCCATCCAGATGCGTTTTATGGGCTTTGTGGGCAACACATTTGATATTTACTACTGCACGACCCTGAACGATGGGACCGAGTTAAACTGGGCGCGCAACAGCGCAACCGCAGGAACCATGGGTACAGGAAAGGTGCTGAAGGGCTTCAGGGTCTCCCTCTGGGGCAAGGGCGTGGAAGGCGCCGCCTACAACATGGAGAAACCATTGGAGGCAGCATTCCCGGACGGAATCCAGGTTGTGGACGGCGCAGTGGCATACAGCAGCGGCACCGGCGTTCCCTTTACCGGATGGGCCTGGAATGACAGGGACCGCTACTACTTTGTGAACAATGCGCCTGTAACAGGCTGGCAGTACATAGACGGTTTCAAGTATTACTTTGACGAGACCGGCAAGCTGCTGACTGATTTGGAACCGATTGTGGGCAACAGCGGCCCATTCCTCATCAGCATCAACAAGCAGATGAACTGTATGACCATCTTTGCACAGGACGGCGCCAACGGCTTCATCATCCCGGTAAAGACCTATCTTACCTCTACGGGACCTGATACGCCCATTGGAACCTTCCAGACTCCGGCCAAGTACCGGTGGCGTGATATGAACCACGGAATTTTCACCCAGTACGCAACGCGTATCTACAAGGGTTTCCTGATTCACTCCATCCTGTACAGCCGTCCGGACCCCATGACTCTGGACCCGCTGACCTATAACTATCTGGGAATCGCAGAGTCAGCAGGCTGTGTACGCCTCCTTTCCGGAGATGCCAAGTGGGTATATGACAACTGTGCCCTGGGCACCACGGTGACCATTTACAACTCGCCTAAGGCAGGTCCTTATGACCGGCCGGCCATCGAGTGGGTGATTCCGGGCGACCAGCATTGGGACCCCACAGACCCTCTCTTTGCCCAGCAGTAATTGTAAACAAGTAATCAAACATACAGCCAAAATGGCGGGGAACCGTTCATTGGAATCACTTTCCAATGAACGCCTTCCTCGCCATTTCATATACTGCCGGCATGGTGTGCTCAAATCTCAGAAAGAACCGCATCCTGGGCGTAAGCTCTTTATAATACCTTCTGTATCCGGGATTGAATATTTCCTCAAACCGCTTGGTGTTCACCATTGTCTGGTAATAAGTCCTGCGGGAAGCGCTCTCTGCCGCTTCCTTAAACCTGCCTCCCGTGGCCCTGTCAAACTGCTCATAGGTACGCTTCATGCGCTCACAGTAGGCCCTCTGCTTTCCCTCGTAGTCCCCGTTCTTTCCCTCCACTGTCCAGGAACCGGCCACGCCTACCCGGTAAGCGCTCATGGGCTCATCGAAATAATAGCCATACCCATTTGCAGCCGCAATCAGCTGGATGGGCGTGTCTCCCACGGGACAGTCCACATAATAATCAGGCAGCTCTTTTACCAGCCGGGCCGGAAAGGCCATGGACGACATGGCGTAGCCCGAAGGCTTGTCGATGATTTCCTCCGGCGGCAGGATACGGCTCTCCCTGTACGGCCTCATCTGCCCCTCTGTCAGCGCCTTTCCCACCAAATCTATCCTGGCGCTGTGGATACACAGAGTACAGTCAGGATGGGACTCCATATAATCCACCTGCTTCTGCAGTTTGTCCGGGGACAGGAAATAGTCGTCCCCATCGCACATAAAAATATACTTTCCCCTGGCCCTGGGAAAATTAAAGGCCCCGCTGATATTGTCGATACCCTGTGAATACTGGTTTTCAGTCTGAATCAGCGGCTTTACCTGGTCCGGATACCTGGCCGCGTATTCCCGGATGATATCGCTGGTTCCATCCGTAGACGCATCGTCATGGACCAGTATCTCAAATGCGAAATCCGTCTTCTGCATCAGAAAGCTGTCCAGGGCTGTCCTGATATAATTCCCATGATTGAATGTGACACAGTTGATGCTGGCCATTATGTTTGTATTTCCGGTTTCCATTCCGTCTCCCATGTCCTGTACCGCCTTCCTATGGTTCCACCCTGGTAATATATTCCTCGTATTTCCTGGCAATATACATGCCCTTGACACACTCAGCCAGTTCTATTTCCTGTCCCTCAAAGCAGCGCAGATGGTTTGCCACACAATCATATCCCGCCAGACAGGAAAACTCCACACCGCCGGAAAACCTGGGGTTGCACTCCAGCATGTGGCAGACGCCGTCCTGGTCCTCTATAAATTCCATGTTCACGCATCCCCTGACTCCCAGTAATCCTGCAATGGCCCGGCACTGTTCTTCCAGCTGCCGGTTTCTGAATACCAGGACAGAGGTTCCCGCGCCGTTGGGGGTCCGAAGAAGCTCCCTGCGGCAGACGGCCGCGCACGCCTCCTGCTCCGGACTGCGCACCACATCCACCGTTACCACCGTTCCCTTTATCATGGGCTGGACGATGTAGCCAGAGGGGTCTGTTTCCTGCAGGAACCCTTCCATCTCGCGGCGGGAACCCACAAACTTAAGTCCCTGGCTGCTTCTCCCGTTATAGGGCTTGCACACGGCCGGATACCGGATTTCGTCCAGGCAGGCATCCTCCAGGCGCCTGGTAGGTATGGCAATCCCCTCCATCTGCGCCTCCAGGTATTGGTACAGCTCCATCTTGTCGCGGCACAGGCCGATGCATGCCCTGTCCGACATGCATAAGATAACATCCATCTCACCGAATTCCGCACGGTGGAGGTTGAACACATCAATCTCCGCATCTGTCAGGGGAATGACGGCCTCTGCCCCTTCCTTCCGGCATATAGTCATCATCGCTTCCATAAACCGCTCTGTATCCGTTGCATAGGGAACCTGATAAAACACATCCACATTCCCGGCATCTGCAATCCATTCCCTGGGATATACATCGCAGCCTATAACCCGGATTCCATTTTCCCTGCATTTCCTGATGACGATATCAGCCGAAAAAGACCCTATAGCTGTCACAACCACTGTCCTCATTTTGCATTCCTCCTGATTGCTCTTTTTAATCCCGTTTCTTATTCCCTCTTTTTGATTGCTTTCCTCTCAACCGCTGCCATACCGGCCTCTCTCTTCCCGCTTACTTCCTTCCGGGCAGCCTGTCCATTGCCAGCCCCCTGATATAACGGAACACCTCCAGTCCCAGGACCCAGGACGCCAGCATGTACACCGCCGCCCCAAAGAAAATCTGCATTCCCAGTCCCAGCCATCCCTCGGGAACATGCCTTCCCGCCGCCATAACCGCTGCGGCCATAAGGATTGAAACAGCCACCGAGGGAATGATATCCCTCCACTGTTCCAAAATGCTGTAGTTAAGCAGCCGCTTATTGGGCCAAGCATTGATAAAGGTGCACAGGAAATCCGCCGCAGCCTTAAGGGCTACCAGCACCAGGGGATTATAGCGTATGCCCACCACCAGAACTGCCAGCCCCACCATCTTTTTCACAATCTCCAGTTTAAGGAATATGTCACTGCGGCCCATGGCGTTCAGCGCCTGGAGATTGGCAATGTGTATGGGCCAGAAGGAATAGGCTATGCACATGATTTGCAGGAACGGAACACAGGGCAGCCACTTTTCTCCCAGCAGCAGCAGAACCATGGGGCGGGCCACCGCTATGAGTCCGGCCATCATGGGCAGCACCAGATAGGAGCTGACCGTGATGGCCCTGCGCAGCATGGACTTTACCCGCTCCGGCTCGTCCTGGCTGGCTGACAGTACTGGCAGCATCACGGACTGGATGGCGGCTCCCAGGTTGCTGACAATCAGCTTGGGGAACTGTTCTCCCCTGTTATAATTGCCCAGCATTGACTCGTTATAAATCCTGCCAATCACAAGCCCGTATATATTGTTGTACACCGTGTCCAGCAGGGAGGCGCACAGCAGCTTCCATCCAAAGGCGAACATGGTCTTAATCCGCAGAAAGCTGAACCTAAGGCGGGGCTTCCAGCTGATGCTCATAAATAAAATCAGCATGTAAAAAAAGTAATACCCAATCTGCTGCCATACCAGAGCCCATACCCCCAGGCCCCTGAAGGCCATGAATATGCTGATGGCCCCGGAAATCATGGATGCCGCAAAGGAAGAAATGAACAGTCCCTTGAATTCCATGTTTCTGGACACATAGGCATTCTGTATGGAGATTACCCCTCCCGGAAACAGGACCACGGCCAGTACCCGCACCAGGGCCGTCATCTCCTGGTTGTGATAAAAGTAAGCAATGCCTGGCGCTGCCAGAAACAGCACCAGGTAAATGACAGCGGATACAGCCATGTTAAAGAAGAATACCGAAGAAAAATCCGTGTCATCCACCTTCCGCTTCTGAATCAGCGCAGTGCTGAAGCCATTCTGCACCAGCACATTGGCAATGGTGACAAATATGAGTATCACGCCTACCACACCGTACTCTTCCGGCGAGAGCAGGCGCGCCAGTATGATGGAAACCAGAAACTGGACGCCCTGGGCGCCTCCGTTTTCCATCAACTTCCAGAACAGGCCGTTTAGGACCTTTGTCGTTGTCTGTTTTTCACTCAATCCCTGTTTTCCTTCCTTTCTTTCCGGAACCGCATAACAGCCTGATTCCCCAAACGTCTCCTGAACAGGCTCTGGGTCAGTCCCCGATAAACAGCATCTGCCCCAGTGTCCGCAAAAAGGTGTTCTTAGTAAAGCCGTACTTCATGATAAGCCCCATCTTCCCCGGGCGGCTGCACCGGGGCAGCCTTATGAAAGCCTCCAGCGTTTCCCGCTGCTCCCGGCTTAAACGGCTGCCGAACATACGGTAAAAACAGTCCGCCTGTCCGAACATTTTCCTGTAATTCTCCCTGGCGCTGCTTCCGTCCTTTACACGGTCCCTGACAGAATCCAGGCTGTCCCCCTTCTCGGCTCCCAGGGCATTGCCGCCATGCTGCCTGTAATAGTACAGGGGACAGTCCACCCACCCTATCTGTCCGAAACAGGAGGCAATCAGGGCCAGCCAGGCATCGTGCATCAGACATACCCCGGGAAGCTCTCCCAGGAAGGGCAGCATTCCCCGGCTGAACATTACGGCGCCGCCGGTCACATTGTTCTGTACCAGAAGCTGGGGCAGGCGGGTGCGCTCCGGGGAGATTTTCTGATACCGGAAAAAACTGTCTGCCAGAGGCCGCAAATCCTCATCCGTCACAGTCAGGTCTGAATGCACCAGATAGGGCAGACCGCCCCTGCCCGCTGCCCTTTCCATGTCCTGCAGCTTCAGTGACAGCATCCGCGCCTTCTGAGGCATCCAGACATCATCCTGGTCACTCAGCATAAAATACTCCGCCCCGGCCAGGCGCAGCAGGCGCTCACAGACAGACAGGCTCCCCCCCGGCTCATACTCCGACAGCAGGCCTTCACACACGCACAGCCCTCTCTCATCCGCTGCAGCGTCCCATGCCATTGTCCTGCAATCCGCCATCAGCTTAAGGATTTTCAGGAAATGGGCGGCCGCGCCCCCGGAAGGCTCCTTCCGGAAAAGCACCAGAACCCTGTCCCGGCGGCTCTCCTCGTATTCTCTCAGCAGTTCCCTGGTGCCGTCCGTGGAACCGTCATCCGATACCAGAATATGGATATCCCCGGCATCCTGTGCCAGAATAGAATCCAGCTGCTGTTTTATATATCTGCTTCCATTATAGGCAGCCACCAGAACTGTAATCATTTCGTACGTCTCTTCCTTCCATTCATCCATGGCAGCCGTGTCTCAATCAGCCATACCACCCCCGGCTCCACTGCCAGCACCAGGGCAAAAAGCAGGATATCCCACGGTGCGGCGCTTAGCACCCCCGGATAGGCCATCCTGCCGGCTGCCACCCTGAAACATGCAATGACAGGAACCAAATGGGTACACATGACAGTGAGGGAATGGGTCCCGTAATATGTAAAGAAGGGCACAAGGACCCTGCTGAAAATCCGCAGTTCCTTCCAGCGCCCATTTAAGCCCGATACCCTTTCCCCAAACATCAGTATGGTGACGGAGGAAAACCAGGCGGTCAGAATCCAGGACACCGGGTTCTTCATGGTCAGAAAATTAAAATCACACCCCGGAATCAGGACCGTGAGGGCAATACCAAAACACATAAGCAGGAATGCCGCCGCCAGGCCGGACAGGCCCTTTAAGGACCTGCATGCCCTCTGCCACGCATCGCAGGCAAATACGCCTCCCAGAGCAAGCAGGAAGCCCACCAGCCCCTTGATATACACCATGATGGGCAGATGAACGACACGCCACAGGGTGGTATCCTGCCTGGAGCTGTTGATACAGAGAATGAGGAACACGCTGGCTGCTCCCGCCGCACATGCCGCAATCCCCATGTTCCTGCGGCTGCCGTATATCATGTTTAACAGCAGCTCTGCTATGAAAATGCTGGGCAGAAACCAAAGTGTCTCCAGCCCCACCAAGGTGCCGGTATAATAGATGTCGGACATGAGTACCAGGAAGGTATACTGCTGGGGCCACACCAGGAATATCCGCGAGAGAATAAACAGCACGCTGTAGCACACGTACGGAATTCCCAGGGATATAAGCCTTCTGCCTGCCATCTCCCGTGTGGATATGCCTGTCCTGTCCTTTCCGTAACGGAGCCCGTAGCGCCATCCTGTATAGACATAAAAAATAGCCAGCATGAAGAAACCATACCAGTCAGAGAGTATGCCAAGGCTGGTCTCAGCCAGACAATGGCTGGCCACCACCCCCAGCATTCCCATGCCCTTTGCCACGTCCAGATAGACCTGGCGGTCCTGTGTCTTAGTCATCTGCCGTATATCCTTCCTGTCCTTTATCCTGTCCTATCCGAATATTTCCTCTGCCCTGTTCATGGCGGACTCAATTACCTTGTCCATGTCGTAGTACTTATATTCTCCCAGACGGCCGCCAAACAATACATGGGACTCTGCCCTGGCCAGTTCCCCATACTTCTGGTACAGCTCCTGGTTCCTCTGGTCATTCACCGGATAATAGGGCTCCATGCCCTCCTGCCAGCTCACCGGATACTCCCTGGTAATTACTGTCCTGGGCTGTGTGCCGAACTCAAAATGCTTGTGCTCAATTACCCTGGTATACGGCGTTTCCCGGTCCGTGTAATTGACCACCGCCACTCCCTGGTGGTTTTCCTGGTCCAGCACCTGTGACTCAAAACGCAGGCTGCGGTATTCCAGCTTGCCGAACCTGTAGCCGTAGAACGCATCAATGGTGCCCGTGTATACCACAGTCTCTCCCAGGCTGTCATAATGTTCCCTGTGTTCCAGGTAATCCACTCCTGTCTCAATGTCGCAGCCCTCAAACAGCTTCTCCACTATGACGTTATAACCTCCTATGGGAATTCCCTGATAGGGGTCATTGAAATAATTGTTGTCATAAATATACCGCACAGGAATGCGTTTGATGATAAAGGCCGGAAGCTCCCTGCAGTCCCTGCCCCACTGTTTTTCCGTATATCCCTTGATTAATTTCTCGTACAGCTCCCTGCCCACCAGACGGATGGCCTGTTCCTCCAGGTTCCTTGGCTCCCCTGTGATTTCAGCCCTCTGTTTCTCAATGATGGCCTTTGCCTCGTCCGGCGTGGATATGCCCCACATACGGCTGAAGGTATTCATATTAAAGGGCATGTTGTACATCTGGCCCTTGTAATTAGCCACCGGGCTGTTGGTATAGCGGTTGAACTCCGCCAGGGAATTCACAAACTCCCACACCTTCCGGCTGCCGGTATGGAAGATATGTGCCCCGTATTTGTGGACATGGATGCCCTCCACGTCCTCACAGTACACGTTGCCGCCTATGTGGTTCCGCTTCTCCACCACCAGACAGCTCTTTCCGTTCTTCCTGGCATACCAGGCAAACACACCTGCATACAGACCGCTTCCCACCAATATATAATCATATTTTTTCATATCCGGATATACTCCTTTGCTCACTGCGCTCTCAGTTTTTTGTTCCCTCTGCTTCCCGTTCTCTTTGCTTTCACAATTGTACTATGTTTTACCGGAATTGTAAATGGATTATGTCCCCTGCCATCCCCTCTAAGACGTGGAAACACAAGGAAACAGGACGGCATATGAAAATACGGAATAAGGACAGGTCCATCCTTCCCCCTGCGGAGGTTGGATACCCCTGTCCCTGCTTCCTGTTCTTGTTTCCTGTCCCGGCTAACCGGAGACAATAAATTGTTTCAGCGCATGCAAAAGCTGATGGAAATCAATGGGCTTTGCAATATGGTAATTCATGCCGCTGGTCAGCGCCCTGGCCACATCCTCTGCAAAGGCATTGGCAGTCAGGGCAATGATGGGAATGGTGCGCGCCTGGGGATGACTGCTGGCCCGAATCATGCGGGCAGCCGTGCAGCCGTCCATCACCGGCATCTGCAGGTCCATGAGCACTGCCTCATATGTACCTGGTTCCGAAGACGCAAAGCAGTCATATGCTGACTGTCCGTTTTCCGCCTCATCCACATTCAGGCCATGTTCACAGAGTATGGCCCTGGCGATTTCCATGTTAAGGGCATTGTCCTCCACCAGAAGAATCCGCTTTCCCGCCAGGACACTGTAATCCGCTGCCTCTTCCCGGATGCAGGCGTCTGTGCCCTGCACCGCCTCCTGTTCCTCACCCTGGATTCTGAAATTCAGAGTGACCGTGAAACAGCTCCCCCTTCCCTCCTGGCTCTCAACCTGTATGTCCCCCTGCATGGTGGACACAATGCCCTGGGCAATGGACATGCCCAGGCCGGTACCCTGCTGCTCCAGGACCATGGGCACTCCTGCCCGGAAAAAGGGTTCAAAGACCTGTTCCATATATTCCTTTGACATTCCGATGCCGTTGTCTTCCACCATAAACCGGTAGCAGGCCCAGCCAGCCTTACCCATAGATACTTCCTGGGTTGTCACAAGAATGGTTCCGTTGTCCGGCGTATATTTCACTGCATTGGAAATCAGGTTTAAAAGCACCTGCTTTACCCGATTGGCGTCCCCAATCAGCGCTTCATGCTGCACATCCTTCTGTCTGAAGGTTATCTCATGGTTTTTCTCCATGACAGAGGGCTTGATTATGGAATATATGTTATCCAGCATGGTTCCCAGATAAAAGGGCTCCTCCAGCAGCTCCAGCTTTCCCTTCTCAATTCTGGACATATCCAGTATCTCGTTAATCAGGGACAGCAAATGGCTGCTGGATACGCTGATTTTCTCAAGACAGTCCTTCACACGCTCCGGCTGGTCTGCATGGGATGCCGCCAGGGCAGTCATCCCTATGATTGCGTTCATGGGCGTGCGGATGTCATGGGACATTTGGGCCAGGAAATTGCTCTTGGCCTCATTGGCCATGGTTGCGGATTCATAGGCCGCAAACAGGCTTTTCTTGTTCTCAGTCTCCTCCTCCAGTTCCTTGCGCTTCTGCTCGTCAATGCCCATGTTGGCAAAAACCACCTTGGTGACAATGCCGTCCGTCATTTCGGCAATACTGAACCTGGACCTGACCCACTTTAGGCCCTCCGGATAGACCCGGCGGAAATCCACGTCGTACACCGGATGTTCCGGTGTAAGGTTTGTCCTTAGAAACTCCGGACTTCCCGCACGGCGCATCTTTTCCTGGTCCTCCTCATAGACATGGTTGCGGACAAATTTCTCATAATACACAGCCATGGAACCCTTAGGGAATTCCTGCCGCCTGCGTATGAATTCCTCCTGCCAGATTGCCTCCTCCACATCGTTTTCCAAATCGAACAGATAGATGGAGTAATAACACTGGCACAGGTTGGTCAGAACGCTTTCCCGTATCTCTACCTCCTGTCTGGCATCAATATTACGCCCGGTTATCAGTATCCGATCCCCCAGTTCCATATGGATGGGAACCGCATAGTAACGGTAGTAGTGGAGCTGCTGTTCCCCGCCCCGAAGCCTCAGGATACCCTCCAGGGATTCCTCATCCCGGTAGCTGTCCAGGGAACAAACCTGTTCGAGCCTTGCCCTGTCCTCCCGGGGCAGCAAAGGCATGACCTGACGGCGGAATTCGCTCATCTTTCCCTTGGGCGCCAGCTTCAGCTGGTCCCCCATGTAGTGGAGGCAGCTGTACTCCTGGCTCACCGGGTCCAGGCTCAGGACCAGGGTGTATATGGTGGAGACAGCCACCCTGGCTGTCACCTCATCCATACGTTTCTCCACCTCTCCGTCCTGTACGTCAAATGCCAGGATGGCCCTGGCCTTTAAATCAGATTCAGGCGCAAAGGGGATGGCCATGACCCGCTGCCAGCTTCCGCTGCAGATACGGTATAAGGCCTCCATCCGCTTTTCCCCTGACCGGAACCGCTCCCGTATATATCCTTTGTCTGCAAACCGCTCTATCCGGTTCCTGAATTCCGGCATCACGCAGGCCTGTGCATACCCGCGGAGAAATTCCCTAAAATCCGTATATCCCGCCAGGTTTTCACTGAAATCCTCTTCCGCCTTGATTATCTTATAGGTACCGTCCCTCAAATCACACAGCAGGATTCCCCGATACCGTCCGCTTAAGGTCCGGATGACCGCGTCATATTCCTGCTGGAACATGACGGTATCCGTGATGTTCTGGTGGTATCCCCGCAGGCGGATTCCATCCTCCCATTCCCGGTCCTTCATGCCGCCGCACCGCACGGAAATAGGCCCCCACAGGGGATGCATCCATTTATACTGGACTTCCTGGACCTCTGCCCGGGTACTGGCAATGGACTTGTCCACAGTCTCCTGCACAGCTCCCTTGTATTCTTCCTGGATACTGTCATGCCATGTCCGGTAGCAATCCTCAGGTGAGGGCGCTGTCTCCAGCCCCAGAAGCTCCAGCATGACACTGTCCGCGTACATGGCCGGTTCCCTGCCCTGGCGGAGCACGATTTCCCACAGCCCCGTACGGGTGCTGCGCAGAATGTCTGTCTTCCCTTTATCCGTAAAGTAATCCTGCATAGAGGCTATTCCTTTCCCGGGCGGATTTTTCCGCCCTCTGTGCGCTGCATTGCGCTGGTATGCCTCTATTATACACAAAACCTCCCTTCCATGACAAGTAAATAACAAAACCCTAACAATGAATTTATATCACATTGTCCCCATATATACCCTGCATTCATAGGGTCTCAGCTGTTTTAGCGGCTGCCGGCACGCTTCCTCTTTGTAGCTGCCAATCAGCTGCCTGAGCCCTCCCAGCTCCGGACTGTCTCCTAAAACCGCCTCCCTACCCGTCATATTGGCCAGCACCACAAGCTCCTGGCCCTGGTATGTTCGCCTGTACGCCAGCACCTGAGGATGTTCCCTGTATATAAATTCAATCTCCCCTTCTGATATGACTTTGTGTTCCTTCCTCAGGGCAATCAGCCTCTTATAATAGTTTAAAATAGAATCAGAATCCGCAGCCTCCGTTTCCACATTGATATAGGAATGGTTCTGCGGAATGCCAATCCACGGCTCCCCCTGTGAAAATCCGGCATACCGGCTGCCATCCCACTGCATGGGCGTCCGGCCGTTGTCCCTGGAACGGGCAGCCAGCACCTTCAGGGCTTCCTCCCCGGTGCTCCCCTGCTCTGTCAGGATACGGTAATAATTAATGCTTTCAACATCCCGGTACTGGGAAATATCCTCATAATGGGGGTTGGTCATGCCCAGCTCCTCTCCCTGGTACACATAGGGCGTGCCGCGGAACATATGAATTATGGTTGCCAGCATCTTGGCGGATTCTTTCCAGTATTTTCCATCATCCCCAAACCGTGATATGGCTCTGGGCTGGTCATGGTTGCACCAGAACAGGGCGTTCCATCCGTGTTCCTGGGCCATGCCTTCCTGCCATTCCATAAACAGCTGCTTAAGCCGGACCAGGTCAGGCTCCATCAGCTTCCATTTATCCCCGTCCCTGTAGTCCACCTTCAGGTGGTGGAAGTTAAAGCACATGGACAGTTCCCGGTCCTCCGGCCTGCTGTAGCGGATACAGTTATCCAGGGAGGTGGAGGACATTTCGCCCACAGTCACCATGTCCTCTATGCCTGTATCCCGCACCAGTTCCTGGAGATACCGGTGGACCCTGGGCCCATCGGTATAGAAGCGGCGTCCGTCCCCTTTGTCGTCATCTGCAAATACATCGGGCTTGGATATCAGGTTCACCACATCGAACCGGAACCCCTTCACCCCCTTTGCCTTCCAGAAACGGATTACCTCCTTAAGCTCCTCCCGCACCCTGGGATTATCCCAGTTTAAATCGGCCTGGCTTACATCGAACAGGTGGAGATACCACTTTTTTAAATGGGGGACATACTCCCAGGCATTCCCCCCGAATTTGGACTGCCAGTTGGTGGGCGGCGCATCCGGGCTCCCTTCCCTGAAAATATAGTAATCCATATACTCCGGACTGCCCTCAAGGGCCTTCTTAAACCAGCGGTGTTCCGTGGATGTATGGTTGAATACCATGTCAAACATGCAGCCCATACCCCTTATGTCCGCTTCCCGAATCAATTCCTCCACATCCTCCATGGTGCCGAATACCGGGTCAACGGCCCTGTAGTCAGCCACATCGTACCCGTTATCATTGAGAGGGGAGCAGAAAAACGGCGTCAGCCAGATATAATCAATTCCCAGCTCCTTCAGATAGTCCAGCCTGCTTATGACCCCGCGGATATCCCCCAATCCGTTTCCTGTTGTATCCTGAAAGGACTTGGTGTAAATCTGGTAAACCGTGCTGTCCTTAAAATGTCCCATGCGTGATTCCTCCTTCATCTCTGCACCGTTATACGGCTCCATTTATCACGGCCACCGCGTCCGCGAAAGCCCTGACCCTGCGGCCGGTCTGCCAGCTTATATCCCCTGCCCTTCCGGGGTTTGTAAGGACCATAATAACCATGTCGCTGTGGCCTGCCCGGCCAATCTTATCCCTGTCAAATGCGATTAGTTCATCTCCGGCCTTTACCCTGTCTCCCGGTTTCACAAATGCCCTGAAGCCATCTCCCTTCATCTCCACGGTATCCAGCCCTATGTGCAGCAGCAGTTCCATGCCGTTGTCCAGGACCAGACCGCAGGCATGAAGGCTTTCCTCCATGACAACAGCCACCAGCCCATCGGCCGGCGCCCTTAAAATGCCGTCCTCCGGTTTAATGGCCACTCCGCCTCCCAGTGCACCGGAGGCAAATACCTGGTCCGGGACCTGCTCCATGGGGATGACTTCCCCGGATACATAAGCCTTTAATTCCCTGACCGGCTGGTTCCGGGCGTCTTCACGCTTCTCAGCCCTGTCCTCCGGTACGTTCTCAGCCCTGTCCTCTGTCCTTTCCTCCCGGCTGCTGCCGACTCCTTTCTTCCTTCCGATTGCATAAGTCAGGCAGAAGGGAATCAGGATTACCAGTCCCATAGCAACTGCGAATATTCCCATGTACCGGGGCTGGATGGACAGGATACCCGGAATACCGCCCACGCCAATGGCATTGGCCTTGATTCCGCTGACAACAGACAGCACTGCTCCCACCGCGGAGCCGGCCATACCGCAGATAAATGGAAATCCGTATTTCAGGTTCACGCCGAACATGGCGGGCTCCGTCACGCCCAGGTAGCAGGAGATGCAGGCAGGCACGGATACCTCCTTTGCCTTGGCATCATTTTTCTGGAGAAGAATCATGGCCAGTACAGCAGAGCCCTGGGCAATGTTGGACAGGGCAATCATGGGCCACAGGGTGGTGCCTCCAAAGTCAGCTATTAACTGTAAGTCAATGGCATTGCTCATATGATGAAGTCCTGTTATTACAAGGGGCGCATAGAAAAATCCAAACACACCTGCAAACACGCCCTTAAAGGGGGAGGTCAGACCTGCGTTCACACAGTCTGAAATCACAGCGCCAATCTTCCATCCAATGGGTCCCAGAATACCATGGGCCACTGCCACTGATATCAGCAGGGAGAAGAAGGGAACCACAATCATGGAAATCACGGCCGGACATATCTTTCGGAAAAACCGTTCCAGATACACCAGGGTAAAGCCGGCCAGCACAGCCGGAAGCACCTGGGCCTGATATCCAATCATATCCACCTGGAAGAGTCCGAAATTCCACTTTGGAATCTCTGCCGCCGCCGTGGTGGCAACACTGTATGCATTCAGCAGCTGGGGCGATACCAGGGTGATTCCCAGAACGATTCCCAATGCCTGGGTGGTTCCCATCTTCTTGGTAATGGACCATACAATGCACACAGGCAGGAAATGGAACACAGCCTCGCCAATGAGCCACAGGAAGCTGTTAATCCCTGCCCAGAATACGGATATCTGGGTCAGTGTCTTCGTCCCGCCGTCAAACAGGGCGATTTCCCCGATGATGTTGCGGAATCCCAGAATCAGACCGCCTACAATAATGGCAGGAATCAATGGGGCAAATATCTCTGCCAGGCTGCTCATGATTCTCTGAAGCAGGGTCTGGTTCTGCATGGCGGCCTTCTTTACCGCATCCTTGGAAACGCCCTCTATGCCGGCCACTTCCGCAAAATCATTGTAAAAGGTGCTGACCTCATTGCCTATAATGACCTGGAACTGTCCGGCCTGGGTGAATGTGCCCTTGGCCGAAGGAAGGCTTTCAATTGCCTTTGTATCTGCCTTGGACGGATTATTTAACACAAAACGCATCCTGGTTACACAGTGGGATACGGCTGCAATGTTCTCCCTGCCGCCCACATACTCCAACAGTTTCTTTGAATCCCCGGTAAACTTTCCCACCTTCAATACCTCCTATGAATCTGACTGCAATACCCTTCCATGTTTCCATTTTACCCGAATCTTGTTTAAACAAGTATCTTATAATAGGATTATATCTTGTTTAAACAAGTTTGTCAATATGGATTTGTATTTTTTACAGCATTTAAAAAGCACCGGACAAACATCTGGCTGCAGTCTCCTGTTCCGCCTGCAGTTCCCTGTTCTCCGGTGCCCTGATTATCTTATTTTGCCCGATGGGCCAGGTCGTAAAATACGAACCGGTCCGGTCTGTGCCTGGACTGGGTGAATTCAAACATAACGCCATCCTTGTTATAGGTCATACTGCTCACCACCGCCATGCAGTTATAATCCTTTAAATCCAGATACGTCTCATCAATCTGGTTAACCCGCTCCACGGTCATCTTCCTCTTGGTGGTGACAATGCTTTCCCCCAGGTTCTTTTCCATGTATTCATAGATGGAGTGTTCTGCAATCTCCGGTGTCAAATCCCGCACAATATCCCTGAGAAAATAGTTGTGGTCAATGATTAATGCCTCCCCCTCAATGTATCGCACACGCTGTATATAATAAATCTGGGCGCCCACAGGAAAAGTGGTCCGCCTGCGTATGGTCTCGTCCACGGTCAGTTCCGCAAAACAGACCACCCTGGTGGTATAGTTCTTCCTGTTCCTGGCCACTGCCTCCTTTAAGCTCTCTATGCCTCCCAGTATGAACTCGGACTGCTGCTGTCCCGGCTGGTAGATGATTCTCACGCCCTTGCCGTGGATGCTCTGCACATATCCCTCCGATGCCAGCTGTCCAATCGCCCTGCGGATGGTATTGCGGGAACAGTCAAACTCCTTTACCAGCGTGTTTTCTGAGGGCAGCAGTTCCTGAAACCCGTAGGTTCCATCCTCCATCTTTTCCCTGAGCGCCATATAAATCTGATTATATTTTGTCTTAGCCATATAAACCTCGTATATCTCTTTTTCTAATATGCCTGCAGTGCGGCCCCGCTTAAACCCGTATCATCCAAGGGGAATCCCCATAACATAAAGCCGGATAAAAAACAGCACAATTAAGTGCAGGGGATAAAACCAATAAAACCCATATTTCCACCGGGCCTGTCCTTTTCTGCCGTTATAAAAAAGAAGGGGCACCGCGGACAGAATCCCGGCCCCGTAACACATGTACAGGGACTCAAGAAAGGTCAGGAAGGCGCCGGACAGCACCTGTACGGTACGCTTTTGCCGCAGGAGATAAAACAGTGAAATGATGAGAATTCCGTCTATGTCATAATCTGCCCTTAATAACACGGCCGCCAGACAGCCGCTTCCGATAACAGCCGTTATCCCGGCAGCACGGCGCAGCCCCCCATAGCCCTCGCTCTGTTTCAGTCCCCGGAGCACCATGAGACCGATTGCCAGCTCAACGTACACGCTGCTGCTCCTCCCTGACCATGTATTCCACACAGCCAGACGGAAGGGGATTTCTGAAACAAGTGCAAACACAGCCATCCTCAGCCAGTATTTGCGCCAGTTCCTGGTATGGAGAAAACCCTCCACCAGCAGGAAACAGTATATGGGAAATGCAATCCGCCCCACGCACCGGAGCACCCGGTACAACAGGAATACAGCGTCCCCCCATTGCGAGGTCATGACCATGGGAATCCATTCCAGGCTGCCCCGGTAATATATAATCTGCTCCAGCAGCACGGCCCCTATATGGTCTGCAAGCATGGAAGCCATGGCAATATACTTCAGGGCACTACCGCTTAATCCTCCCCCTGTTTCCGGTCTTTTCCTGCTGGACGGCATACTTCATTCCTTTCATACATGGATTCTTTCTCTTTATCTTATCACCAGGCCATTGGTTTGCAAAGTATTTTCTTAATACATTCTTTATGGATTCCCCAGCTTTTTCCCCTTGTATTTATTTCCACATGATATATAATGCTCTATAAAGCTTCTGTTAAAAAAGCGTTAAGGACTGGAGGAACTATGAAAAAAAAGACACAATTTTTACTGAACCTGGCACTTACTGCCATCTTTCTCATATTGATTTTATTCCAGGGGCCCAATTTGAATCCCCTGTATCCGGACGGAGCATTTTCCTGGTGCTTCATCATCAGCTGCTACCTGGTGCTGAACTTTTTCGTGGCCCTGGGCAGTGTACGGGTGGGAGCCAATGAATACGGCCGGCCCCAAATCAGCATTGACAAAAGTGTCAAAGGCTATAAAAGAGGATTTATCCTTCTGGCCATCCTTTGGGCCCTGTATTTCGGAGTATCCATCCTGTCCATGCTTCTTTTCAATTACAAGGCCTACAGGGACCAGTTAGGCGTCCCGGCCGTATCGGAATTCACGGATACCGTACAGCCCCTGGCCCTGGACCAGCTCCCCATCGTGGACAAAAGTCTGGCAAGAGAGCTGGCAGATAAAAAGGTGGGAGAAAATCCCGGCCTGGGAAGCCAGGTCATCCTGGGTACCCCTGTCATACAGAAGGTAAACGGCAAGCTGGTATGGGTGGTCCCCCTGGAGCATTCCGGCTTCTTCAAATGGCTGAAAAACATGGACGGCTCTGCAGGTTATATAGTGGTGTCTGCCAGCGATGTCAGCGATGTAACCCTGGTAACGGACCATAAAATTAAATACCAGGCCAATGCCTACCTGTTGGACGACCTAAACCGCCATGTGCGTTTCTTTGGGGGCGGCCTCTTCAAAGGTCTTACGGATTACTCCTTTGAGCTGGACGATGACGGCGTACCCTACTGGGTCATTACCTCCTACCAGAACCGCTGGCTCTTTAACCTGCCGGAGGCCGACGGGGTGCTGACCGTCAATGCCACCACAGGCGAAACCACCCATTATACCATAGCTACCCTGCCGGAGTGGGTGGACCGTGTACAGCCCGAGAATTTTGTTATGCAGCAGATACAGAACCAGGGTGTCTATGTGCACGGCATATTCAACTTCTCCAACCAGGACAAGTTCCGCCCCAGCCAGGGTGATATCATCATCTATAACGGCTCCCGCTGTTACCTGTTCACAGGTCTTACCAGCGTCGGCTCCGATGAATCCGCCATTGGTTTCATATTGGTGGACATGGTAACCAAGGAATCCAATATCTACCAGATGAGCGGCGCAACCGAGATGGCGGCCCAAAGCTCCGCAGAAGGAAAGGTCCAGCAGTTTGGCTACAGGGCGTCCTTCCCAATGATTATCAATATGGACGGACAGCCCACCTACTTTATGACCTTAAAGGATAATGCGGGCCTGATTAAGCAGTATGCCTTTGTATCTGTCTCCAATTATACCAATGTGGGAACAGGCGAGACCATTGACAGCGCCCTGCGCAACTTCCGCCAGGTGCGGGGAACCGCGGGAGTGAACATTACCACAGGCCAGACCATTTCCAGTGAGGAAGGCACTGTCCTGCGTATCGCCAGCGAGACCATTGACAATACCGTAACCTATAAGCTGATATTGGAAGAAAAGCAGGACTATATCTTCACTGTGTCCTACGACCTGAGCAATGAGCTGGCCCTGACACAGCCTGGAGACAAGGTGGCCCTGAAATATATGGATGACCCGTCCGGTATCTGCTCTGTGTCGTCCTTTGACAATCTGGAATTTGACCAGGCTGCCAAATAGTATGGCTGCAGCTTCTTCAACATATATCTCAGATACCCGCTGACACCTTCCAGCGGAATCTGCCGGTTGGACATTGCCCGCCGCCTTCCCTGCGCAGGCAAAAGAACGGCGGTAAAAAGGACCGGCCCCAAAAGGCCGGTCCTGCAATTCTTCCATTACATCAATATATAACACACCAAATATCATTTTTCGGTTAATAGAACAGCCTGTTCACCGCGCTGAATATACCGCGGATAGACGCCCTCGTGATATTGGAGCTGATACCCACGCCGTAGGTGGCTTTTCCTGTTACCTGGTCTACCAGATGGATATAGGAAGCAGCCTCTGCGCCGGAACCTGACGCCAGTGCATGTTCGCTGTAGTCCAAAACCTTAATCTGGATACCAAGCGCATCCTCCATACCTCTCTGGACAGCATCAATAGGTCCGTTTCCAACGCCCTCAAATGTCTTCTCAATACCGTGGTCTGAGTAGGTAACCTTAGCCAGGGTTGCAAACTCGCCGTCTCCTGTCTCCGTATCGGTTATGCGGCACTTTCTGAAATGCATGGGCTCCTTGCGCTCCAGGTAATTCTTCTTGAATTCCTCCATAATCTGCTCAGGCGCAACCTCACCCTGCTGCTCGGAAATCTTCTGGATAACATCTGCAAATTCCTTGTGCATCCCCTTCGGCAGCTTGAAGCCATAGAAGGTATCCATGACAAACGCTACGCCGCCCTTGCCGGACTGGCTGTTGATACGCACAATAGGCTCGTACTCCCTGCCGATATCGCTGGGGTCGATAGGAAGGTAAGGCACCTCCCAGTACTGTCCGTTTCTCTCGTGAAGAGCCTGCATACCCTTGTTGATGGCATCCTGATGGGAACCGGAAAATGCGGTAAACACCAGCTTGCCCGCATAGGGATGTCTGGGCGGAATATCCATCTTGGTGCAGCGCTCACAGACATCTGCAATCTCACGGATATTCTCAATATTAAGTTCAGGGTTAATTCCCTGTGAGAACATGTTGTAGGCAACTGTCAGTATATCTACATTACCGGTGCGCTCCCCGTTGCCGAAAAGGGTTCCCTCCACCCTGTCGGCTCCTGCAAGAAGAGCCAGTTCCGTGGATGCCACACCCTCGCCCCTGTCATTGTGGGGGTGGATGCTTAATATGATGCTTTCCCTGTCCTTAAAATGTGTATTCATCCATTCTATCTGGTCCGCATACACATTGGGGGTGGTCATCTCCACCGTGGAAGGAAGATTGATGATAATGGGATTCTCCTTGGTGGCGCCCCATGTCTCCTGCACGGCTGTACAGATATCAAGTGCAAAATCCAGCTCTGTGCCGGTAAAGCTCTCAGGTGAATACTCCAGACGAATCTGGGTGTCGCATTCAGCCATATACCGCTGGACCATCTTGGTTCCTATGACAGCTATATCCTTTATATCTTCCCTGTCCTTATGGAACACCACATCCCTCTGTAAGGTGGATGTGGAATTATAGATATGTACAATGGCCTTCTTAACGCCCTCAAGGGCTTCAAAGGTCCTCTTAATCAGATGCTCGCGGCACTGCACCAGCACCTGGACCTCCACATCATCCGGGATAAGCTTGCGCTCCACCAGGGTGCGTAAGAAATCATACTCAATCTGGGATGCGGCCGGAAATCCAACCTCAATCTCCTTAAAGCCCAGCTTCACAAGAAGGTTGAACATCTCCACCTTCTCCTCCACCACCATGGGCTCCACCAGGGCCTGGTTGCCGTCCCTTAAGTCCACACTGCACCATATAGGGGCCTTCATGATTTCCTTATTCGGCCATGTACGCTCCGGAAAATCCACCACCGGGACCCTTTTATATCTTTGATAGTTTAACATAATTCTTTCCTCCATTCTGTTCATCTGATTTCAGGCGCCTGGAAACGCCTGGTTCCGTCCATATTCCATTCTCACTTCATACGATGTCCTGCTTTTTGATAACTGCGTTCTTCATCTTTGCTTCTGTCTTCAGCCCATTCCGGGCAGTCGCTCAATGACACCGTAATGACGGATGATGAACAGCACGACTCTTACTGGTTCAGCCCCATTTCACATCATTCCTTTACTCTGAAAATCGCTGGCTGTAAGGACAATCCCCTGTCCGGGCCTGCATGATGAATGCACAAATCCCGGAGCACGGCGCTCCGGGATTTATTTTGTCCTCTTCGCAACGTTATCTAATTATAGCACATTTCAAAATAACTGACAATAAGGAGTCGCCGGTTAACTATTCTCAATAGTTATGGCTTTTATTCCTCTGTTTCATAAAATGTGCACCGGAGCCCATACCTCCATTCCCTGAAAAATCTGCCGGAGCCGGTATGGTGCGTTCCTATATACAGTGTCCCTGCTCCTTCATAACCCGGATTACCTGGTCCACATAGGCTTCACAAGTCTCGATATCAGGAGCCTCCACCATGACGCGGACCACCGGCTCTGTTCCTGACTGGCGCAGCAGAATCCTTCCGTCGCTGCCCAGGCTCTCTGTCACCCTGGCAACCTCTGCCTGCACGGCCTGGTCGTCCTGGGCTGCCGTTTTATCCTTAACGCGTACATTCTTAAGTACCTGAGGATAAATCTCCACCTCTGAAGCCAGCTTATCAAGGGGCTGCTTTTTCTCCAGCACCACCTCCATCACCTTTAAGGAGGTAAGGATGCCGTCCCCCGTGGTGGCATGCTTGCTGAATATAATATGGCCGGACTGCTCGCCGCCCAGGCAGTGGCCCGTGGCCGCCATATTCTCGTACACATATTTATCGCCCACAGCCGTCTTCACATAGGCAATTCCCTCCCGGTCAAATGCCTTATATAATCCAAAGTTGGACATGATGGTGGTGACCACCGTATTATTGAACAGGCTGCCCTGCTCCTTCATGTATTTGCCGCAGATGTACATGATGCTGTCCCCGTCCACCACACGGCCGGTCCTATCCACCGCAATGCACCGGTCCGCATCGCCGTCATAGGCAAATCCGATGTCGCATTTCTCATGCACCACAAAATCCTGCAGATGCTCGATGTGGGTGGAGCCGCAGTCCGTATTGATGTTTAATCCGTTGGGTTCGTTGTTCATCACATGGGTTTCTGCGCCCAGGGCGTCAAATACGTTCTTGGCAATGGCGGATGCGCTTCCGTTGGAACAGTCCAGGGCCACCTTCATATTCTTGAAGGAACGGGTGGCAATGGATATGAGGTATCCGATATAGCGGTTCCTGCCTGCTGCAAAGTCCACGGTCCTGCCGATATATTCCCTCTTTGCCAGCGGAATCTCTTGCGTCTCCCCATCCAGGTATGTTTCAATTTCCAGGATAACGGACTCTTCCAGCTTCTCGCCTCTCTCGTTGATGACCTTGATTCCGTTGTCGTAAAATGGGTTGTGGCTGGCAGATATCATGATTCCGCAGTTAAATCCCTCGGTGCGCACCACATAGGACACGCTGGGGGTGGTGGTGACATGGAGCAGATATACATCCGCGCCCGAGGCTGTAAGCCCAGCCACCAGGGAATATTCAAACATGTAGCTGCTGCGCCTGGTATCCTTTCCGATAACCACCCTGCAGCGCTCATCCGGCGTCTTCTGTCCATAGTACCAGCCCAGGAAACGGCCCACCTTATAGGCGTGCTCCACTGTCAGGTCCACGTTGGCCTCGCCGCGGAAGCCGTCTGTTCCAAAATATTTTCCCATTGTCATTAATTCCTCCCTGTCTTGTTATTAAAGCCCCCGTTACATGCATCTGCCGCCCCTGTCTTATGCCATCCCGTTTTCCTTAAGAGCCTTCAGGTAACGCCCCAGGGCATCCTGCCATGAGGGCATACGCTCAAAGCCGTTTTCAGTCAGTTTCTCCTTGCTCATGCGGCTGTTGGAGGGGCGCTTTGCCTTGGCCGGGAAACCGGCCGAATCCACCGGAGTCACCTTAACCTCATCCATGCCGGCCTGGCGGAATATCTCACACGCAAACTCATACCAGCTGCACAGCCCCTCATTGGTGGCATGGTAACGGCCGTACCTGTCTGTCTGAATCATATCCACCAGCAGGCGGGCCAGGTCGTAGGTATATGTGGGGGAACCAATCTGGTCGTTGACCACTGACACGGCCCCCTTTTCCTTCCCCAGGCGGAGCATGGTCTTAATGAAGTTCTTGCCGTTGATGCCGAACACCCAGGCAATGCGCACAATGAAATATTTCTTCACATTCTGCTCTACCGCAATCTCGCCCTCATACTTGGTCAGGCCGTACACATTAAGAGGTTCCCTGTGGTCATCCGGCTCCCATGGGCGCTCGCCGCAGCCATTAAACACATAGTCCGTGCTGATATACATCATCTTGATATCCATGGCCTTGCAGACCCTGGCGATATTGCGTGTCCCCTCAGCATTGATTTTGCGGCACAGTTCCAGGTTATCTTCAGCAGCATCTACTGCAGTATATGCTGCACAGTGAATGACTGCGTCTGGTTTTTCCTGTGAAATCACAGTTTCGCACGCAGCGCGGTCCGTGATATCCATTTCCTCCACATCCACTCCGGTTCCCTCAATCCCGCGAAGGGCCAGTTCATTCATCACATCATGGCCCAGCTGGCCTTTTACACCTGTTACCAGAACTTTCATAATCCATTTACCTCCGTTCTTAATAATGGCTGGCAGAGAACAGGAATCCCCGAAACGGACACGTCTCTCAAACGCGCTCCGGGGCATTCCCTCCTCCGTCAGCCACATGTTTACCTACAGGCGGCTGCCGTACATCTTATCGAAATAATTACTGTACTCGCCGCTGAGAATATTTTTCCACCAGTCCTGGTTGTCCAGGTACCACCGGATGGTCTGCTCAATTCCCGTATCAAAATTATACGTTGGCTTCCATCCCAGCTCTGTCTCTATCTTGGTTGGGTCAATGGCATAGCGCATGTCATGGCCGGGACGGTCTGTCACAAATTTAATCAGGCTTTCAGGCTTATCAAGAGCCTTCAGAATCGTCTTTACCACTTCCAGGTTGGTGCGCTCATTATGTCCGCCGATGTTGTACACCTCTCCCTCGCGACCCTTGTGGATAACCAGGTCAATGGCCTGGCAGTGGTCCGCCACATGAAGCCAGTCACGCACGTTCTCTCCTGTGCCGTATACAGGAAGCTCCTCATCTGCCAGGGCGCGGCTGATAATAAGCGGAATCAGCTTCTCCGGGAAATGATAAGGGCCGTAGTTGTTGGAACATCTGGATACGGTCACGGGCAGGCCGTATGTCCTGTGATACGCCAGCACGAACAAATCAGCGCTGGCCTTGGATGAAGAATAGGGGCTGGATGTATGCAGGGGCGTTTCCTCGGTGAAGAAAAGGTCCGGTCTGTCAAGAGGCAGGTCGCCGTACACCTCATCCGTGGAAACCTGATGGTAGCGCTTGATGCCATAAGTACGGCAGGCGTCAAGAAGGGTGGTGGTTCCCATGACATTGGTCCTGACAAAGGCTTCCGGGTCTGTAATGGAACGGTCCACATGGCTCTCCGCAGCAAAGTTCACCACCACATCCGGCTTCTCCTTCTCAAACAGTTCAAATATAAACTTCCTGTCGGCGATGTCGCCCTTTACAAATTTGTAATTGGGCTTGTCCTCAACCGGTTTTAAGTTTTCCAGGTTGCCTGCATAGGTCAGCAGGTCCAGGTTGATGATTTCATAATCCGGGTATTTGTTTACCATATGGTGCACAAAGTTGCTTCCAATAAAACCGGCTCCGCCGGTGACGATGATTTTCATATATAGTTTCCTCCGTTAAAAATCCTGTGGATGTATCTTATCCACATATTTACCGTCCAGAACGTCCTTTAAGTACTTGCCGTACTGGTTCTTTTTCAGAATCTCATAAGTCTCCATGACCTGTTCCCTGTTAATCCAGCCCCTGAGATAGGCAATCTCCTCCAGGCAGGCAATCTTGCGGTGCTGGTGCGTCTCCACGGTCTTCACAAAGTTCGTGGCCTCCACCAGAGACTCATGGGTTCCCGTATCCAGCCATGTAAAGCCCTGTCCCAGAAGAATCACATCCAGCTCCCCGTTCTCCAGGTAAATGCGGTTTAAGTCCGTGATTTCCAGCTCTCCTCTGGCTGAGGGCTTTAAGTTCTTCGCATACTCCACCACCCGGTTATCGTAAAAATAAAGTCCGGTGACACAGTAATTGGACTTTGGCTTTTCCGGCTTCTCCTCAATGGAAATAGCCTTGCCGTCCCCGTCGAACTCCACAATGCCGAAACGCTCCGGGTCGTCCACATAATAGCCAAACACCGTTGCTCCCTTTTCCTTGGACGCTGCCGCGCGCAGGCGCTTGGCCAGACCCTGTCCGTGGAAAATATTGTCCCCCAGGACCATTGCCACGGAATCTCCCCCAATGAACTCCTCGCCGATGATAAATGCCTGGGCCAGTCCGTCCGGGCTTGGCTGTACCGCATAGCTCAGCTCAATGCCGAACTGGTGGCCGTCGCCCAGCAGGGCTTCGAATCTGGGCGTGTCGTCCGGAGTGGAGATAATCAGGATATCCCTGATTCCCGCATTCATAAGGACAGACAACGGATAATAAATCATCGGTTTATCGTAAATTGGAAGCAGCTGTTTGGAAGTAACCTTGGTCAGCGGGTAGAGCCGCGTCCCGCTTCCTCCGGCCAGTATAATCCCTTTCATATTTCCTCCTTGGTTCGCTGTGAGCGCGAAAAGACCGCTTAGCGGACGTCTTTGCCTGATTTTTTCTTTGTCCAATATATCATACTATCTCTATTTTTTCAAATAATCTGTTAAATATTTCGTTATTATTAAGAAGATTATAATATCCATGATTACTGAATGATTTCAACACCATTACCCACATCCCCCACCTCTCCCACAGGGTTGTCGGCGATGTTCAGATACTCCAGAAATTCCGCCTGCTTCAGGGGCGCCAGGTCCGTTATATAATTGTCCTTAACCCCCAGTCTCTTAAGGTTCTTAAGACCCGCGGCAAAATTCACATCCGTCAGCTCGTTGCTGTCCAGGTACAGCTCCTCCAGATTGGGAAAACGGGACAGGATATCCATATGTTCCCCCAGCTTCACATCATCATACCACACGCTGGTCATTCCGCCGTAGGACTCCACGTAATAATTCTTGTGAAGCTCCATATTTTTCAGGCTCAGCACCCGCAGGCTGGGGTTTTCCTTTATCCGGTCAAAATTAATCTCAAATTTGCCGTTGTCCAGGTACAGTTCCTCCAGTCCCTCATGGTTAAAAATGGAACTCACATCCCCGTACACCTCCACCAGGTAGTTATAGCCGCTCCAGCCCGTTCCGTCCAGGTTGCCGGTAAAGTCAGCATATTTAAGCCCTGTCATGCCTTTGAGAAAGTCCAGGTTTCTCAGGTTTCCCCGGGAATTCCACACGGAGTAAAAGGTAAGCCGTTCCACCCCGGTCAGGGACGAGAGGGCCTCCGCCCCGTCCACATTGCAGTTGTGTATGGAAAGCTCCTTCAGGCTGCTTAGCCCCCGTAGGGAGGAAATGGACATAAAGCCCTTTATTTCCAGCCTTTCCAGGCTGGAGAGGGAGGACAGGTCCGGGTCTGTCTGGGATGTCATCTTGTCAATGTGTAAGGACGTCAGTCCTGCCGCTGTTCCCACCGGTCCGAAATCCTGGACCTTGTTATTTCCCAAAAGGGTCAGGGAGCGAAGGGCCGGCATCTCCGACAGGGGAGCCAGGCTGATGATGGCAGTATCCTCCAGGGTAAGGTCCTCCAATGCCGGAAGTCCCTTGATAAAGCCTATGTCCCTGATGATATCCGAATTAAGGTACAGGGACTCCAGACCGCTCATAACCGAGATGGCAGAGTAATCCGTCACCCTTACCTTATCCTTGCCCGTGCTGATAATGGAATCCGAGTCCCCTGTGTCTTCCAGCGACAGATATTTTAGGCTCTTTAAGGGCACCAGCTGTTTCAGGTTGGCGTCAGGATAATCCCGGACAGTCAGACGCTCCAGATTCCCAAAGGAGGCGATTCCGTCCATGGATGTGATTCCCCGAAGCTGCAGCTCCGTGATTCCCGACGGGTCATCCAGCATATCCTTAAGGTCTGAGATTTCCACGTTTCCGGCCGTGATTCCCTTAAGGTCCTTAAGCCCTTTTAAACTATGGACCCTGGAAAGCCCTGACCCCAAATCCAATTTTACCAGTCCGGTAAAGGCCGCTGCATCCTGGGGCTCCCAGTCCATGGCCCCGAAGACGGCAGTCTGCACCAGGGGCTCTTCCCCGCTGTAAGGGTCCTCAAAGCTGTACCATATCCGGTTTGTTTCCCGGGATGTCTCCACCTTCAGATACCTGACCCTGGCCAGGTCCTCCTGGCTGAACGCAGCCTGGTCCCCGTTGAACATCTTTGCTGCCATGGCATGGAACAAAGGAGAATCCGCCTTGGGAACCCTTTCCTCCGCTTCTGTCTCTTCCCCTTCTGTCCCGGCGTATCCTGCCGCGCCGCTGTAGGCGGGAACCGGGAGGGGCGCTGTCCCGGGGCCAGAGGAGGAACCGGAGCCTGAGGACAGAATGAAAATGGCGAGCAGCGCGCCCACGCAGGCCACACCTGCAGCAAGGGCTGTTTTAGCCCCGTTTCCCTGGCCTTTGCCGGAAGGGGCTGTTTGATATATATTGTAATTCGTGATGTTCTGGACCTTTTCGTCGTCCAGCAGGAACTGGCTTTTGCAGAATTCACATGTTATAAGCTTTGTCTGGGAATCCTCCACCTTAAGCTTGCCCCCGCAGGAAGGGCATTTTATCTCTACCATCTTCATAATATGTTTCCTCTTTGCCTTTGCTGGGTCTTATATGACACCATTATAGTTCATTGCAGGCAGGTATGGCAAGCAGGTTCGCAGTCTTGCCCCAACCATAGTATAATACTTAAAAAGCAAATCAATCATCCGGGAAGCCATACGCATCCCCAGGGACCTCTATGAAATGCACCTGGCGCATCCTCCCTCTTAGTTTGGATAATAGTTAATTACCAGAAATGAAAGCAATATATCCTGACGGTTGATATAAGTATGTCCGATGGAACTGTCAAACACCAGGGAATCCCCCGCCTCCAGTGTGTAGTCACCTGCTTCGGTGCGAAGGGCCAGCTGGCCCTTCATGACGAAGATGTACTCCTGGGCTTTTTCCGAATGTCCAATGGAGATGTTGGAAGCCCCCGGGTCCAGTTCCGCATAAAAAAGCTCAAAATTTCTCACAGGCGTGCTTGGAAAATAGCAGTACACCCGGTAATGCTCTGTCTCCCCTGTCTGCACGGCAGGCTCATCCCTGCGCACAACAGTTGCCTTATTCTCAATACCCTCCATCAGTTTTGTATAGGGCACATTCAGCCCATTGGCGATTTTCCAGATAGTATTGATGGTAGGATTGCTGCTCCCCTTTTCAATGTCCGAGAGCATGGCCTTGCTGATGCCGGAAATCTTTGATAATTGCCCCAGGGTCAGGTTGCGCTCTGTCCGCAGTCTCCTGAGATTTACTGCAATGATTTTTCCTAAATCCATATATAAGTCCTCTTTTAATTGCTTGACATATAAATCGAACAGCTGTAAGATATATCATACAGTTCGTTCGATTTAATAAACGATTGTCTGGTACGATATAGAATAGTATAAGAGCATTATGCCGAAAAAGCAAGAACCAGACAAAAAACCAAAGGAGGATTTCAAGATGGAAAAAAAGTTGTCAAGAGAAGATGCATGGAGCCTGCTGACCCAATACACAAAGACACCGGCCCTTCGCAGACATGCCCTGGCCGTGGAGGCTGCCATGAGGCATTTTGCCGGACTGAACGGCGGGGATGAGGAGGTCTGGGGGGCGGCTGGTCTTCTTCACGACCTGGACTACGAGAAATTCCCGGAGGAACACTGCAAAAAGGCAGAGGAGATTATGCGTGAACAGGGCATTGACCCAATCTATATCAGGGCCATGAATTGCCATGCCTATGGAATCTGCACTGATGCAGCGCCGGAAACCCAAATGGAAAAGGTCCTGTTCACCATTGATGAACTGACCGGACTCATCAATGCCCTGTGTCTTATGAGACCGTCCAAAAGCGTACTGGACCTGGAAGTCAAATCCGTGAAAAAGAAATTCAAGGATAAGTCCTTTGCTGCCGGAGTGAACAGGGACACCATCCGGGCCGGCTGCGAAATGTTAGGCATGAGCCTGGATGATGTCATCCGTGAAACCATCCAGGGCATGAGGAAAAAGGCAGAAGAAATCGGATTAAAAGGCAGCATAACATCAGACAACTAGTTGAGTGGGGAAAATACAATAAGAGTGAGGGCAAAGGAAAGAGACATCCCCTGCATTACAGCCTATGCATCGGGTGATGTCCCTTTTATTTGCTTTCTCTCTTACTTTTTCCTGACTTCTATTCCTGTCTGCCATGAACCGCTTTCATGAACCGCTCCGCAATCTCCAGCGGCCGGGTGATGGCTCCGCCCACAATGACTGCCCATGCTCCCATATCCAGCATTTTCACAGCTTCCTCCGGCGTATGGACACGGCCTTCCCCGATGACCGGGATGGGAAGTTCCGCTGAAAGCCGCCTGACCAGTTCAAAATCCGGCCCTTCCAGCTTTGGCGTATAGTCCGTATATCCGCTCATGGTGGTGCTCACCAGGTCAATACCGCTTTTCCACGCCTGAATGCCTTCCTGGTAATCGGAGATATCGGCCATCAGAATCTGGTCCGGATATTTTGCTTTGATGCTGCGGATGTATTCCCATGGGCTCAGCCCGTCTCCCCGCCTCCTGTCCGTGCAGTCAATGGCAATGATGTCGGCCCCTGCCTCTGCCAGAGCATCCACCTCCTCCATGGTGGGTGTGATATACCCGTCAAATCCATCGTACACCTGCTTTATCAGTCCAATGACAGGAAGTCCTGTCTCCTTCTTGATACCCAGCACATCCCGCACCGTGTTGGCGCGTATCATGGGACTTCCGGCCTCCTTGGCCGCCCTGGCCATAAAAGGCATCAGGGAGCGCTCCGGGTCATAGAGCGGTTCCCCGGGCAGGGCCTGGCAGGAAATGATAAGCTTTCCTTTGATACGGTTAAAAAGTTCTGTCTTGTCCATCTCGTTCCAATCCTTTCACTCCGGCTTTCACGGCCTGTCATCAGCCGCAGCCACCTTTACCACACATTTTCTGATACATTCAGGCGCTTCCAGGCATCCGCCCGGCCCATGGGCCTCACCGGCCATGCACAGGATGAACCTGCCCGGCCCCATGACGCAGCGTCCTCCTGCCCCGCCCCAAACAGCGGCTTTCTGAAAATCCGGCTGGTATTCCCCAATGGGTGTCACCCCGTCCAGGGCTGTTTCTATGACCTCGCATCCCTCAATGTCTATCTGGATATCCATATAGTCCCTGTGCAGTTCATAGCTGTCATCCCTCAGCTCGCGGGTCCGCGCCTCCATCACCTGCAGGAACACCCTGTCCCCGTCAATCTCCGTCCTTCCCATGGGAAGCGCTGTGATATCCGCAGTCATCAGATAGTCGATGGCCTTGTCCAGGTTCCTGTTCATGCCCCTGTAATTTCCTATATTAACCAGCAAGTCATATATCATATCAGCAATATTTCTCCTTTGCCGCTTCTATCATGGCGGCTGCTTCCCGGGCAATGGCCCGGTCGTCCCCGCTTAGGTCTGTCAGCGGCTTCCTGACCCCGCCTATATCGATTCCCCTGCTGATACGCAGCACTTCCTTAATCATGGCGTACATATTGCATGTTCCTGAACACAGCTTATATATGATTTCATCTGCTTCATACTGGATAGCCCTGGCCTCTGCCATCCTGTTCTGTGCAGTCAGCTCATATATCTTTAAAAACAGCTCCGGCATGGCACCGTAGGTACCGCCGATACCGGCGTCCGCCCCCATGGCCAGACCGGATACCAGCTGTTCATCCGGGCCGTTGAACACAATAAAGTCCTCCCGCGTCTTCATGGCCTCTGCCTTAAACATCTGGATGTCCTGGACCGGCATGGATGAATTTTTCACGCCTGCCACCTGCCCGTTTAAGAGCATGGTCTTTAAAAGGCTCATGGTCAGGGCTGTACCGGCCAGCTGGGGTATGTTATAGATAATGAAATCCGTGTGGGGCGCTGCCTCCGATATGTCATTCCAGTACCCGGCAACCGAATACTCCGGCAGCTTAAAATAAATGGGCGGTATGGCGGCTATCCCGTCCACGCCCAGGTCCTGGGCATGGGACGCCAGAATCCGGCTGTCCCTTGTGTTGTTGCAGGCAACATGGGCAATCACCGTGAGACGGCCTGCAGCCTCATCCATCACGGCCTCCAGAGTCTTCTTCCTGTCCTCCACGGACTGGTAGATGCATTCCCCGGAAGACCCGCCCACATAGACGCCCTTCACTCCCTGTTCCACAAAGTACCGGGTCAGCGCCCGGACCGCGTCAGCGCTTACCTCCCCCGTCCTGTCATAGCAGGCATAGAAGGCCGGGATGATTCCCCTGTATTTATCCAGTATCATACCTATTTCACCCCCGTTATCTCAGACAGCTTTACCTTCCTGTTTTCAAACCGCGACCTGGTGCAGGCGTCCGCCGTTGCAATGGCGTTCCTGGCAGCCTCCCCCGTAAGCAGGGCCTTAAATTCCTCGTCCGGCTGTTCCCCATGCATGATGTTGTTAAAGTACTCCATCTCATCATACATAATGCTGTGAAGCCACATAGGCGGCTTCTTGCCCGGTTTGCCGTACATGATGGCGCCGTCCATCTCCGTGCCGTGATAGATTCTGGTCCGGTCATCGTCCTCCTCCTGGGTCTTGTGCATAAGGAAATGCTCTTCCTTGTCCCCCTTCTTAAGGGTTCCTCCGCAGTTAAACATATCCAGCCGGATAGCTCCCTCGGTTCCCTGAATCAGCACATAATGCTCCGGCCAGTGGAAAGCGGAGCCATACTCCAGCACAGCATACCGGTTATCCCCGTATTCCATGGTGATGAACAGCATATCATCCTCATCCCCGAACTGTTCCCCGCAGTGGGCCACATTGCCCCCTGCCATGGTCACTTCCTCGGGGCAGCCGCCCATAAGGAACTGGATGCAGTCCAGCTCATGGATATGGTGGTAGAGATGGCCTCCTGATTTGGCCCTGATTTTCTTCCAGCTGACAGAGGGCTGTATATCCTCCCAGCCGTTCCTGGCGGAATGGCAGTACAGCACCCGGCCGATGACTCCGTCATTAATCATCTTTTTCGCTGTGCGGACACCTTTGAAGAAATTCATTACATGGCCTGCCATAAAAGTAACATTGTGGGCAACGCATGTCTCCACCATCTCCACACAGTCCTGATAGGACAGGGCAATGGGCTTTTCACAGAATACATGTACCCCGTGCTCCGCGGCCTTGATGACCGGTTCCTTGTGAAGATAATTGGGCGCTGCCACGATTACGGCATCCACATCCTCACGGCTGTATAACCGGTCCAGGTCCGTCTCCACGCCGCATCCCAGCTCAGCAGCCACTGTTCCTGCATTCTCCGGGTCATAGACAGCCACTACCCTGGCCCCCTCCTGTTCCTTCATGATGCGGGCCAGCTCCGCCCCAAAATATCCCGTACCAACCACTGCATATCCGATTGTCTTCATGACTGTTCTCCTTTACCAATCCTATTTTTCACTTCATGATTTCGCTGAGTCTTACCTTCCTGTCCTCCTTAAGGGACAGGGTGCAGGCGTCTGCCGTGGCTATGGAGTTCCTGGCAGCCTCTCCGGTTAGAAGGGGCAGGAACTCGTCTGTCACCCGGGCGCCGTGAAGCACATTGTTTAAAAACTCCATCTCCTCGTCCATGATGCCCTGAAGCCACAGGAAGGGCTTTCTCCCCGGCCTTCCGAACTGGTTGCCGTTGTCCCGTTCTGTTTCCCTGTAAATCCGGGTTCTGTCATCGTCCTCCTCTTTTGTGCGGTGAACCAGGAAATGTTCCTCCTTGTCCCCGGTTTTAAGAGTCATGCCGCAATTGCACATGTCAATTTTAATGGCTCCCCTGGTTCCCTGTATCAGCAGGTAATGTTCCTGCCAGCGGAAGGCGGAGCCATACTCCAGGACTGCGTAGCGCCTGCCCGGATATTCCATGGTGATGAACAGCATGTCGTCCTCATCCCCGAACCGGCTGTCCCTGTGGGCTGCATTGCCTCCTGCCATGGTTACTGTCTCAGGACAGCCTCCCATAAGGAACTGGACACAGTCCAGCTCATGGATATGATGGTACAGGTGGCCTCCTGATTTGGAACGGGTCTTTTTCCAGGTTTCTGAGGCCCCGGTACCCTCCCATGCATTGCGGGCCCCGTGGCAGTAGAGGATGTCCCCGATAACGCCCTGCCCGATAAGCTCCTTGGCCTTTCTCACACCACAGAAGAAATTCATCACATGGCCGGCCATGAACACCACATGGTTGTCCTGGCAGGCATCCACCATTTCCCGGCAGTCCTCATAGCTTAATGCAATCGGTTTTTCACAGAACACATGAAGTCCATGCCTGGCAGCGGCCAGCACCGGTTCCTTGTGCAGATAGTTGGGAGTGGCCACAATCACGGCCTGTATATCCGTTCTGGATACCAGGGACTCCAGGCTGCCCTCAGCATCACATCCCAGCTCAGCCGCCACCGTCTCCCCGTTTTCAGGGTCATAGACAGCCCGTATCTGCGCCCCCTGTTTTGTATTCATGATGCGTGCCAGCTCCGCCCCAAAGTAGCCGGAGCCCACCACGCCGTATCCAATGGTACCTGTTATAGTTTCCATAAAATATAGCACCTTTTACCTTTCTGTTAAAATCATCAGGACTTTACAGCGCCCTCCGACATGCCCCCTGCAATCTTATTCTGTATGAGGCAGAAGAATATGACAGAGGGAAGCACCACCAGGGCAGAGGCAGCCATCATGTCGCCCCAGTCCAGTATCTCGGCTCCGTCCAGGGAGCGCAGGGCAACCGCAACCGTCATCTTGCTGGTATTGTTCATTAAAATCAGCGCGTACAGGAACTCGTTCCAGGTATTGATAAAGGTGTAAATGGCTGTGGCCACCACACCGGGCGCCACCAGCGGAAGCACCACCTGGACAAAGGTCTGCATTTTATTGGCTCCGTCGATTCTGGCCGCTTCCTCAATTTCCAGGGGCACTGTCCTGAAAAATCCGGTCAGGAGCCACACCGCATAAGGCACGGAGAAGGACAGATACACAATAACAAGGCCAATCCTTGTGTTAATCAGCCCCAGCTTTCCCATGACCACGGAGTAGGGAATGGCCAGCAGGATGGGAGGAAATATGTAGGTTGTCACCAGCACCTTGGACATGGCTGACCCCAGACGCTTAAAGAACCGGACGATTCCGTAAGCTGCCAGCGCCGCCACTGTAATGGCAATCAGGGTGGTTACCAGGGAAATAATGATACTGTTCTTGATGTTCACAAAGAACTTAAGGTCATTGATAACATGGGTATAATAATCAAACGTCCATGTCTTAGGCCAGAAAGCCGTGGGATTTCCCGTCAGCTCTCCTTTGCCCTTCAGGGAGGAAATGATAATCCATACCAGCGGGAATATGGAGATAAGGGTCAGAATAATCAGGTATATATGGCTGATAACGTTTCCTGCTTTACACTTTTTCATTTACTGTCCTCCTTTTCCCACTTGTTTATGACCGCAAAGTAAATGCCGCATATAATCATCAGGAATATAAACAGCAGCACGGTCACTGCCGATGAGCGTCCGATGAGTTTGGTGCTCCAGCCCATATTGTAGGCATAGAGCGGTATGGTCTGGGTGGTGCCCGCAGGCCCGCCGCCTGTAATCAGATAAATCAGGTCAAAGTTATTGAAAATCCACACAGTCCTTAAGACCACCAGCAGTCCCACCACCATCTTGATATGGGGCACCGTGACATAGTAGAAGGACTGCCAGGGCCTGGCCCCGTCAATCTGGGCAGCCTCATACTGGTCCTTTGGGACTGTTTCCAGGGCCGAGAGCACGTTGACCATTATCATGGGCGCTCCGAACCATATATTTATCAGCACCAGGCTGACAAAAGCCAGTGTGCCGCTGGTCAGAAACTGGGGAGCCACCTGGCAGATACCCAGCTTCACCAGAATATTGGGCAGAAAGCCGTACACTCCGTTGAGAATCCATTTCCAGGAAAATGCAATGACAATGGAGGGAAAGGCCCAGGGGATGATGAGAAGGGTCTTGTAAACGCCCTTGCACACCTTAATCCGCTTCAGGGCCAGGGCAGCGGTAAACCCCACTCCTATCTGTCCCACCAGGGACAGGACCGTCCATTTCAGGGAATTGAAAAATGAAAGCCAGAAGCCGCTGTCCTTCAGCACCTCGGCATAATTCTTAAGGCCGATGAATTTATAGGCGGGTTTAATCAGGTTCTTGTTTGTAAAGCTGTATACGATGCTGGAACAGATGGGATATATGAATAATGCGATTACAATGACGATTGCAGGAAGTACGAACAACCATCTTGTATAACTTTTCTTCCCCAAGATTTCCTCCTCCTTCTCAGTATTAGAGCGTGTCTCAAAAATGCATCCGCCTTTTCAGACACGCTCCCGGACGGCTTATTCAGCTGTCTCAAACAGTGCGTTCAGTTTATCTTCTGCTGTTTTCGCAGCAGTCTTTACATCCGTTCCGTTGGTAATGATATCCTGGAACATATCTTCTATCACATGATTGTTCTGCATGATTCCGGCCTGGACATTGGGGCCGTGCTCATAGCCGAATGCAGTGCCGATATCAGCTGCCGCAGTCAGTACTTCCTCAGCATGGGTGAACTGCCTGATGGTGTCGTCATCCCTGTATGCATCTGTGTCGGCAATCCCCTTGATGGCAGGAAGCATGCCCACCGGTGTCGCGTGCAGGAATTCCACGTATGTATCCTCGTCATAAAGGGTTTTCATAAATGCCTTGCAGATTTCCGGATGCTTGGAAGCCTTCCATACCACCATAGGTGTGTTGGTGGTCATGATTCCCTCATCCGGGTCATCCTCATGAATCTTTGGAACCGGGTAGCAGTCCACATACTGGAGCAGGTCCGGCGAGTTGGCCGCAACGCCTGAAATCTGGAAGCCGGAGTTAAAGTCAAATGCGGTCTTGCCCTGGTAATACAGGGTTGCCTGATCCAGTACATCAAAGTTAATGGAATCCTTAGGCGAGCAGTCATTGTACACCTTCAGCCAGTAGTTGATGCCGTCAATGGCCAGGTCGCTGGTCAGGTTAGCCTTCAGGTCATCGGTCAGCAGGCTGCCGCCCCCGCTTCTCACATAGAAATCCAGGAAAAAGGTTGCCTGGAAGTCATTGGTGCCGCATGGGAAGGACAATCCGTAGACGCCGTCCTTTGTGAGGGCCTTGGCTGTGTCGTAAAGCTCATCCCAGGTCTTTGGAACCTCCAGCCCGTTCTTCTCCAGCAGGTCCTTGCGAATCCACATCACATGTGCGTGTCTGTAAAGGGGTACCGAGTAATTATTGCCGTCCACCGTGCCCTCGGAAATGGCTGCTTCTGCAAATTTGTCACGGCCAATGTTGTCAATCAGGTCATTGATGGGCGTCAGGGCGTCTGCGTTAATCATCTCCGCCACCTGGGCCGGAAGGGCTGTACTCATATCAGGTACATTGCCGGATGCAAGTCCGGTGGTCCACTTGGTGTAAAAGTCATTCCAGGAGAATGTCTCAATATTGATTTTCACGTCCGGGTTCTCTTCCATGAACTTGTCAGCCGCTTTCTGTATGGTTTCCAGCCTTGGTCCCTGGGTAAATGAATGCCAGAAGGTAATCTCTCCGGAAAGGGGGCCCTCTGTCCCGCTGTCATTTCCATCCTGGGCCGCCGCCTGCGCCTGGGTCTGGCCTGCTGCTTCTTTGGAAGCAGAACCATCCGAGGATGACCCGGAACCGCTGCATCCGGCCAGCAGGGCTGCTGCAAGTGCTGCTGCTAGAATTAAACTTACATGACTCTTTTTCATATCATTTCTCCTTTTTTCTGAATTATTTCCGTTCGTCATTTTGCTGTTTCTATTGGTATTATATTGGTTTTCTTTATGCATTTCAACATTCTGGACAACTTAAAATAGCACAAAACGACTATTAAACTATTTTTTTGTCTTGTTTTGAATCAGATGGGTTGGGGTACAGCCGGAAATTAGCCGGGGGAAGGCCGGGAGCTGGCCGGGGAATAGCCGGGGGCTGGCCATATCCCATATTAAAACATAAAAAAGACAGGGCCGGAAGCTAATTCCGGATACCTGTCCTCCTGTTTCTTGTCCTGTTTCTTATCTTATTTTTAACCTTGTTTCATATCCTGCTTCTTATCCCTGCATTCTGTCCTACTGTCTCTGCCCCTCCGGCACAATCCATTCTTTCTTAATCTGCCACAGGGCTGCCTGGACGCTTTTTGCCCCGGATTCCTCTCCTGCCCGTATCTTCTCATGATGACGGAACAGCCTGGGCCAGCTGCCCATGATTTTCTGTTTCAAATCCGGGTAAAAACCAGTGAGCACTGCATCCATCTCCCTGACCCCTAACTGCTTTAAATATGCCTGGAACGCCTTTTCATCCGCCTCATCTTCTCCCAGATATTTAAGGCACAAAATCTTATTCCAGTCATACATATCAAAAAACACAGCCTCATCCCTGGGAACGGAAAGCGTCAGTGTACTGGTTCCCGCAGACTGGTCCAGACTGTACAGGTTCATGAAGGACCAATAGGGGAACTCAGCCCCCTGGGGCATTGGAACCAGCTTCACTGCCTCCTTTACAAACCATTTGTAGACAGTCAGGAAAATGGGACCGCTTTCCCCATACTTTCTGCGCACGTATTCCTCACGCGAGAAACAGCGGCCGTCTCTCTCTATGGCCTTTAATACCGCCTCCGCCTGTGCTGCGTATAAAATTACTCTATCACCTGTGTCACCCATTCTTTTCTTATCTCCCATATATTTCCATATTTCGAATCGTTCCCCAGAATCACGCTGTCATCAAAAAGCCGGTCCCAGCTGGCAATGATTTCCCGCTTAAGGTGGGGATAAAACTGGGACATGTAAGCCTTGGCATCGCTTACGCCATACTGCTCCATCCTATCCTGATGACGTCTGGCATCCGCCTCATCCTTTGGAATATAGGAATAATTGAGGATGCTTCCCCATTTTTCTATATTGACAGAGGTAATGCAGGCCGGATCCAGGGTCAGCTCCAGTATGACGGTTCCCGGGCTGGGAAGCATAACCGCTTCGCTGGTAAAAGAAACCCATACCGGATACTGCACATCCTCCGGCCTTCGGGCTGCATCCGGACTGTGCCTCACCAGCCAGTCATATGCCTCCAGCACCAGTCCTGCATGTTCCTGCAGGTCGCTGCGGATATACTCCCTCCTGGCAATGTATCTGCCGGTTTCATTGAGCTCCTTCAGCACATTTTCATGCTGCTTTGTCCATACCTTGATTTGTTCCATCCAGCCACCCTTCCTCTCTCTTTTTTGGTACCGCTGTCCTGGTCCGGCCCCGCTGTCCCTGTCCGGCCCCGCTGGCCTGATTCGGCCCAGCTGGCCTGGTACCGCTGTCCCGGCCTGGTTCCGTCGTGTTCCTTCCCCTACTCCTGAGACATCTTCCTATACCGGCCCGGCGTCATTCCAAACGCCTGCTTAAATACCCGTGTAAAATGATTGGCGTCCTCAAACCCCACATCGTGGGCAATGCAGTTCACAGGATCATTGGACACCAGCAGCAGTCTGGCCGCCGTGGTCAGGCGCACCTGGCGTATGAACTCCGTGGCGGTTTTCCCTGTGGCCTCCTTAAACAGGCGCCGGAAGGTTGTCTCTGCCACCTCTGCCATACCGCTTAATTTATCTGAGGTATACTCCTCTGTCGGATTCAGCATGATATAGTCAATAACGGTCTGTATTCTGGGGTCGGTCTGGACCGTGGATTTCTTCACCCGCTTGCGTATCTGCTCCAGGTTGTACTCCAGTCCGTTGATTTCCGCCTTCACATCATCGGGCTCATCGGAATTCAAAATATCAATCAGGCTGGCAATCAGCGTATCAAGGGCGCCTCTTACGTGAAACGCCTTCGACTTTTTGTCCGTTCGCACCCACTTGTAGATATCGCTGAAATAAGACCCGATTCCCTCCCCCACATCCATCACCAGAGGGAAGTTATAGTACTCCCTGAGGAAATTAGCGCCCTCATAAAACACAGATGTGGTGAAGCGGATGCTGTAAAATGCAAATGTATCCTCCAGCGCCCTGCACGACAGCCAGCAGCCCTCCGGTATATAAGACACCTGTCCCTTCTTTACAATAACCGTCTCCCCATCCACCACAAACTCAGCGCTTCCGTCAATGATATAGCGCAGCATATTGTACGGTATGGCGCTCTCAGGATAGGTCCAGGTCCTTCCGAACGAGTATTTATCTATATATAGAAAATTAAAGCGGATGGTATTCATGAATGAGGAAAGCGACTGCATGCTGTACACCCCCTTTTTGCCATATCTTTTATCACTTCCGGCACAACGGTGCCCTGCGTCCGGGGATTTGTCCCCCTGTCCGTTTCCTATTCTGATTGTACCAAATCATGCTTCCAATAGCCAGCCCCGGAGCCGGAAATTTTATCCGCCTGAACTGTTACATTTTATCCGCAATACCCAGGCGCTCAATCAGCCTCTGAATTCCCTCCGGGCTGTCTGCAAATGATTTCACAGGAGCGCCGGCCATTTCCCCGCACTCCTCCTCCGTAATGGAGCCATGCCGCCCTGCCGGACCCTGTTCCAGCTCCACGGTGTAATTCCAGCTGACCTGGCCCAGGTTATCAGTCAGGGCTATCAGCACACAGGCATATGCCTTCATGCGTTCCTCAAACACGGCTGAGTTGGACGTACTCTCCTCAAAATTAAGGGTCCACCCATAGGGTTGGCCGGAGGTCTGGAGCTCATTCTTAAAGCTTCCCAGCTCTCTGGAAATCCCCAGGGTGCCTGAAAGCGTTCCGTCTGCCGAGGCATCTCCTATATATGGATTCCTGGCCCTGTACAGCTCATTTGCAAGACTGCTGACCACGGTTCCATTGCTCTTGACGGTAGCGCCCTTTATATCCAAATCCTGTCCCCCGCCCGGAAGCTTAAGTTCCAGGTTAAATACACCGTTCCTGTTCCAGAATGAGGGCAGGCAGGAGTAAATGACCAGCTTCTGCGTTCCGTCATCCTGCTGCACCAGCTTATATCCCCTGTAAACAGAGGCTGAATCAATCATGATTCCTCCCACATCCACCTGCCCCCCATTGACATCCGTATAGGTGACCACATATGACTCCGTGGGATAGCCTATCACAAACAGCTTCATAAAAAATGCAGCCGCCATAATCAGGAACACCCCGGCAGCGCCCAGAACCACATTTCTTACATTTCTCCTTCTCACCTTTTTCAGATAATCAATTTCCGGTGTTTTATCTGATGTCCGGGATGCATTTCCTTCCATCTCGGTTTTCATCCGCTCATACATTTCCCTGCAGCTGCCGCATTCCTCCAGATGGACCCTGATTTCGCGGTCCGTTTTCTGGGACGTCAGGCCGTCCACATACATGGGCATTAAATCCTGAATGATTTCACATGGTACCCTGTGTTTCATTGTTCTCCTGCCTCCTTCACGACTCTCTCTTTCCCGCGGTAATAGGTTACTCTTGCCCAATTCTCGCTGCGCCCCATGATTTCGCCAATCTGGCCAAAGGTCAGGTTTCCCACCAGCCTGAGGTACATAACCTCCCGCATAGGGTCCTCCAGGCCATGAATCAGCCTCAGTATCTGCACATTATCCCACAGGGATATGGCCTGGGACTCTGCGGATTCCACAGGTACCTGGTCTGCCTCTTCCAGGGGGACATGGTGTTTCTGCCTGCGCAGATAATCCCGCCACAGATTTTTTGCGATTCCGCAGAGCCAGGTGGATATGCTGCTCTCTCCCTTATACCTGCCTATATGTTTCACTGCCTGGTAAAAGGTTTCCTGGGTCAGCTCCTCCGCCAGGCCGGGATCCTGGGTTCTGGTCAAGAGAAAACCATATATCATTTTTCCGTGCTTATTATAAATCTCTTCCATGGAATCCATATACGTTTTCCTCCTTCTGTTAATTAGTGTCCCGTGGCCCGGAATCGTTACAAAAAAAATATATAAAGTTACGTTGATATCATTATACTAAAACCACGGCCGGATACAATATACGGCTGTTTTATTTCAGGCGCACATCCGGCCGTAACCGGCAACAAAACAGACCCGGCCAATACCTGAGCATGTCTCAGTTACCCGGCCGGGTCCTATTGTGTCGATTTCATGTTATACATCTTCTGTGAGGTTTTTCCTCTCAGGCATTTGGAATCTCCAGCCTGTCCCCGTCACACATTAAATCGCCTCGTTCATCTTTGCCAGCTTTGCCGCCTGGTCGGCCGCAATCAGATTGTCCAGCAGCTCCTGAATGTCACCGTTCATAATGGAATCAATCTTATACAGCGTCAGCTTGATTCTGTGGTCTGTCACACGGCCCTGGGGGAAATTGTAGGTACGTATCTTCTCAGAGCGGTCGCCGGTGCCAATCTGGCTGCGGCGCTCCTCTGCCTCTGAACTCTGGCGCTTTTCCAGCTCAATGTCATAGAGCTTGGAACGCAGCAGACGGAATGCCTTTTCCTTGTTTTGAAGCTGGGATTTCTCTGTCTGGCTGTAAATAACGATTCCCGTAGGAATATGGGTCAGACGCACTGCGGAGTCCGTTGTGTTAACGCACTGCCCGCCGTTGCCTGATGCACGCATGACGTCAATACGGCAGTCGTTCATGTCAATCTGGACATCCACTTCCTCAGCCTCAGGCATAACAGCCACCGTTGCAGTGGATGTATGGATGCGGCCGCCGGATTCCGTCTCAGGCACACGCTGGACGCGGTGCACCCCGCTCTCATATTTAAGCTTGGAATATGCGCCCTTTCCGGTAACCATGGCAACCACTTCCTTGAAACCGCCGATGCCGTTTTCATTGAGACTGACAATCTCCACCTTCCATCGCTGGCTGTCCGCATAGTTGGTATACATGCGGTAAAGTTCAGCTGCAAACAGGGCAGCCTCATCGCCGCCTGCGCCTGCCCGGATTTCCAGGATGATATTCTTGTCATCGTTAGGGTCCTTTGGAAGCAGAAGAATCTTAAGCTCATGCTCCAGTTCATCAATCCGTTTCCTGGCGTCGGACAGCTCTTCCTTGGCCATCTCACGCATCTCCTCATCGTTCTCTTCCTCCAACAGGGCCAGGCTGTCCTCCACATCCTGCTTTGCCTGCTTGTACTGCTTATAGGCTTCCACAATAGGAGCCAGGTCAGCCTGCTCCTTCATGAGTCTGGTAAAACGCTTTGTGTCCTGGGTCACATCCGGGTCACCCAGCATAAGCATCAATTCTTCATAGTGAATCAACATATCATCCAGCTTATCAAACATATCTATCTCCTGCTCCTGCGATTATTCCAATTACAACCACTACATTAACCTGTTACCCTGTGTTATCTCCCAATCCGCCCCTTACCATCCGGTCCTCGCCGGGCGGCTCCTACCGGACGCTCTCACCGGACGGCCCGTACCACACGGTCCTGTCCGGCCAAATCCTTAAAGGTTCTGACGTCCCTGTATCCCCCGGACACAAACAACCCTTCCACTGCCTCCGACTGGTCATACCCAATCTCCATGTAGATGCTTCCGCCCTTGGTCAGATGGTTTTGCCCTTCTTCTGCCAGTATGCGGTAAAATGTCAGCCCGTCCGCACTTCCGTCCAGGGCAATCCTGGGCTCATGGTCCCTTACCTCCGGCTCCAGGTCCTCAATAACCCGGCTGGGGATATAAGGCGGATTGGATACAATGATATCAAAGGTCCTGTCCGGCTCCAGAGCGCAGAACATATCGCTCCTGATTAGTTCAAACACGCCCTGGTAACCGCCCAGCAGCCTGTCACGGTTCTGCTCTGCCACCTTAAGGGCCTTTGCCGACACGTCCAGGGCAGCCACATGACGGTATCCGCCCATAAGAGCCAGGCTGAGGGCAATGCACCCGGAACCGGTACACATATCCAGTATGCTTTTTTCCCTGTCCGTTTGTTCTTCCAGGACCAGCTCCACCAGTGTCTCCGTGTCCTGCCTTGGAATCAGCACATGCTGGTTTACAAGGAACTCAAATCCCATAAACTCCTGGGTCCCGGTCAGGTGCTGGAGCGGTGTCCGTCCGGCTCTTATTTCTATAAGCTTCATAAACTCCCGGCAGCGTTCCCCGGTTCCCTCATCCGGCGGCATTTCCCTGCCCTTCATGGCCAGGAACGATGCCAGACTCAGATGGAACACCTCCAGAAGCAGGTACCTGGCATCCAGCTCCGGGTCCGGCACCTGGGCCTTATTCAGTTCCTGAACACCCTGCCACAGCAGCTGCTGCATGGTCATGTTTTACTGCTCCTTCACTGTCATTGCCTTTGTCTTTGTGATTGCCGCCATGGTGCCCGCCTTCCTGCCAGCCCGGAAAATTCTCATCCAGGTAAGCCCGCCAGTCAAACACGGTCTCCACTGCCGCAATGGCCACCTCTATCATACTGTCATCCGGCTCCGTGGTAGTCAGTCCCTGCATCCACATGCCGGGACGGCTGAGCACATTGACCAGCCTGGAATCATGGCGTCCCGCAAAGCGCAGGAACTCATAGGACACCCCTGCTATCACAGGAATCAGCACAATCCGGCTCACAACGCGCAGCCAGACCGTATCCACCCGGATGACCATAAAGAACAGGATGCTGATAACCATGACAATCATGATAAAGCTGGTGCCGCACCGTTTATGTTCCTTGGAGCTTGCCCTTACATTGTCAACCGTAAGCTCCAGCCCGTGCTCAATGCAGTTGATGCACTTATGCTCTGAGCCGTGGTACATAAAGGTCCTCTTGATATCCTCCATGCGGGATACCAGCTTGATATAAGCGATAAAAATCACAATCCTGATAACGCCCTCCAGTACGGCCATCACTGTATCGGAGCGGATGAACCCCCTGCATATATTGGCAATAAACAGGGGCAGCACCATAAAAATACCGATTGCCATAACAAAGGAAATTATCATTACCAATGTCATGAGGGCGCTCTCCAGCTTTTCGCCAAATACCTTATCCAGCCACGCCTCAAATTTACCGGGCTTTGCCTCCTCATCGTCCTCAAAAAAACTGCAGGACCAGGTCAGGGCCCTCATGCCCACTACCATGGAATCTATAAAACTGAAAATACCTCTGACAAAGGGAAGACCTAAGATTTTATGCTTCTTGGTCATACTCAAATAGGTATCCTTTTTCACCTCAATATCCCCGTCCGGCTTGCGGACTGCAATGGCGTAGTCATTGCCGTTCTGCATCATAATACCCTCGATTACGGCCTGACCACCAATTCCTGAATATTTCATCCCATTAACCTTTCTGTTGTACGAAAAAGAAACCCTCTTTCCATGATTTCCCATGAATTCAGAAAGGGCTGAGCCTGCTCCCAAGCTCAACCCTCATCTCTTTGCTTATTAGTTAGCATTCATGCCATATTTACGATTGAACTTATCAATACGTCCACGAGCCTGGGCAGCCTTCTGCTGTCCGGTGTAGAATGAATGGCACTTAGAACAAACCTCAACGTGGATGTCCTGCTTTGTTGAACCTGTTACGAACTCATTACCACAGTTGCAGACAACCTTTGCCTGGTAATAACTTGGATGGATTCCTTCTTTCATGATTTTCACCTCTCTGATATTATTTGCGGTTTCCGACCGCGGCCTGTGTATGCCAATCTGTCTCTGTACATTACAGGCAGCCGGTCCCATACCGTCACCAGAACGCACAGATATCAGCAATAACTAAGTTAAACACGCCCTCACCGTAAGGTTCTGACTCACGCAGACGCTAAAACTGCCGTCAAATTAGACAGCTTACATAGTATATCATAAAAAAACAGGATTTGCAATATTTTTTATGGCCAATTCCTGGTTATTTTTGAGCGGTAATCCAGCATTCCGGCAGCTCCGGCTCCCTGACCCTTACCGGTTCCGGATAAACCCTTCCGTAAAGCTCCAGCTCCACCCGTTCAATGATTTCCGGTCTCACCGGACGGTTGACCTCCACGCCCTCTATGGGGAAATCATCCACAGGGACAGTCTCCACCTTTTCCAGACGGTATATCTCGTCCATGCCCTCCAGAACACGGCCGAACACAGGATAAACGCCCTTGTGCTCCGGACAGTCCCTTAGAGGAAAGAAAAACTCACAGCCTGCCAGTCCTGCCTCGCCGTAACCGCCCATGCACACGGCTCCCGGATGGGAATCCAGCGGAACCACATCCGGGTTCAGTTCAAATTCATTGGGAATCAGATACCGGCATTCCTTTTTCCCAAAAGCCGTGTAGCTGACATCCACCCAGTTTCCCGGCACTATCCGCTCAATGGCATGGTGGTCCAGGTAACCCCTTAAAGCTGTATAGATAAAGCTGTTCACTGTGTTTGGCGCTGACTCCGGCAAAAGCTCTATGACAATCTTTCTGCCGTTGGCCATATGTAATGTTGCAATCGGATTCATAATACCGCCTCCCATCTCACAGCAGCCACCGGATTCATGGCACTGCCTCCCATCCCATAGCCGCAATTATATTCATATCTCCTCCCGGTACACCACAGATTAACCGATTATCTCAAATTCTTTGGAATCGTGGTTGAGCACCTCGCATCCATCCTCTGTCACCAGCACCAGGTCCTCCACACGGACCCCTGTATCCCCGGCCAGATAGATGCCCGGTTCAATGGAAAATATCATTCCCGGCTCTGCCTTCTGGGTATTCACAGAGGACACGTCTCCGAACTCATGCTCTCCCAGCCCGATGAAATGTCCCAGCCTGTGGGTAAAGAAGGGTCCGTATCCCTGCTCCGTAATCAGGTCCCTGGCCGTTTTGTCCAGCTCGCACAGAGGGATGCCCGGACGTATTTTGGAGATGGCTGTCTCATTGGCGCTGCGGACAATATCATAGATACGGCGGTGTTCCTCACTGGCCCGCTGAAAGTAGAAGGTGCGGGTCATGTCGGAACAGTACCCGTCCTTGATGCAGCCCACATCAAAGAGTACTGCGTCCCCCGGCTTTATGACCGTGTTGTCCGGTCCATGATGGGGGTCAGCCGCATTGGCGCCAAAGGCCACCAGCGGCTCAAAGGAAAATCCGTCCGCCCCCAGGTCCGTATATATCTTAAGCATCTGGTCCGCAACCTGACGCTCCGTGACCCCTTCGTGAATCAGCTGCCTGAACCGTGCCATGGCCTTATCATTGATATCGGAGGCAGTACGCATCCTTTCCTGCTCCTCCTGGTCCTTCACGCCCCTTGTCCTGTCCACGGCAATGGAGGAATTGACAAAGCCCGCAGCAGCTCCCATCTCCATGAGAGGAAGCAGGAACCTGGCCTTTAAATCCTTATCAACTCCCAGGGGACTTTCTTTATCCAGATAACCGGCCACGATTTCCGCCGCCGGGTCCGTATCTGAATACCACACCTTCTCCACGCCCACATCCTCAGGCACAGTGAACAGGTTGTTCAGGAAATACACATGCTTTCCGTCTTCCCTCAGATAAAGGGCGTAAAACCGTTCAAAGGGCTCCACATACACGCCTGTGAGATAGTAAATGGACATGGGGTCCACAATCAGCATCTGCGTCAGCCCCATCTCCTTCAGGGCTTCCATGATACGCTCCACTCGATTCTGCTTCATGATAACTTCCTCCTGTTTTAAAACTGTTTTCTCAGCTTGGGGTCCAGCAAATCGCGAAGACCATCACCAATAAAATTAGCTCCTACAGCCATTGTAAAGATTGCCAGTCCCGGGAATCCTGCCACCCAGAACTTATTAAAATAATCAGCTCCATCCGAAACCATCATGCCCCACTCCGGCGTAGGCGGCGCAGAACCCAGTCCCAGGAAGCTTAAGGTAGAGAACATCAGAATCTGATTGCCGATATCTGTGGTGGCCATGATGAGTACCGAACTGATGCTGTTGGGAATGACCTCCTTCATCAGGATTCGGATTCTGGAGGCGCCCAGGACCTCAGAAGCCGCCACATATTCATTTTCCTTTACGCTGAGCACAACGCTGCGCATCATACGGGCATAGGTGGGCCACGCCACCACAATCAGGGCAAACATGGTATTGAACAAATTGGAACCCATAACTGCATTGATAATCATTGCAAGAATCAGGGAAGGAAAGGACAATATCATCTCAGAAAAACGCATCATCACATTGTCCACCCAGCCGCCCACATAGCCTGCTATGGCACCGTAAAACGTGCCGATAAATCCTGCTATGACAACGGTAAGGCAGCCTGCCAGCAGGGAGTACCTGCCTCCGTACAGCACACGGCTGAAAATATCCCTGCCAAAGTTGTCCGTGCCAAACCAGTGCTCTGCGGACGGCGCTTTCAGCCGCTGCCCCAAATCCTGCACAATGGGGTCATAGGGCGCCAGCGCCGGCGCCAGGATGGCTGCCGCAATCCACGCCAGACAGATAATCACGCCCAGCGTAAACAGGTAATTGGATTTAAATAACCTTTTTAAAGACTGTACCATCAGCTGCACCTCACTCTCGGGTCTATGATTCCGTATAATATATCCACCACTGTATTGATGACCATGTAATTCAGGGCAATCAGCAGGGCCACTCCGATGATGGATGGGAAATCCACTGAAAGCACGGACTCATAGGCAAATTGTCCCACGCCAGGCCAGTTGAAGATGGTTTCCACCAGCACCATGCCGCCTAACAGGTTGCCCAGGCCCAGGCCGATTACAGTGAGTACGGGAATCAGGGCATTGCCCAGGGCGTGGCGGATAATCAGTCCCGGCCTTGACAGGCCCTTTGCCTTTGCAGTGCGGATATAGTCCGTGGACATGACGTCCAGCAGGTTGGAACGGGCTGTCCTGGTAATCAGACCCATGGTAAACGCCGCAAGCACGGTTCCCGGAAGAAGCAGATGGCTGACAGCGTCCAGTGCCTTGGGTATATTTCCCTCCAGAAGACTGTCAATCACATACATGCCCGTGACCGTGGCCGGAGCCGTAAAGGCGTTGCTCAGGCGGCCCGGACCCGGAAACAGCTTCAGCTTGTAATAGAAGAAATACAATACCAGCAGCGCAAACCAGAAGCTGGGGATGCTGACGCCTGTAACGGATATGGCCCGGACTATCTGGTCCAGGATACTGTTTCGCCTGATGGCGGAAATAATGCCGAACAGAACGCCCAGAATAGCTGCAATGACAATGGCAAACAGGGCCAGCTCAATGGTGGCCGGATAACACCTGGCCAGCTCTGACAGCACAGGTTTGTTTGTGCGCATGGAAGTCCCCAGGTCAAACTGCAGGAGATTCTTCATGTACAGAATATACTGCACGGGCAGGGGCTGGTCCAGGCCGTATTTTGCCCGGTAGGCAGCCACGATTTCCGGGTCGTTCAGGGCTCTCTGGCTTAAGTTTGCAACGGTGGGGTCTCCCGGTATCATCTTTGTCAGTATGAAAACCAGGGTGGCGACACCAAACAGCATGACTACCAGATACACCAGTCTCTTTCCTATAAATTTCAGCTGTTCCATACGATACCTCTCTTTTCTTATGTTTCAATCCAAATTTATATTGCGATTGCTGTTTCACACAGATATTCCCGTCAACGATATCCCTTAGGATGAGCGTTCACGGCAATACCTGCCCGGTTATTGCCTGGGGCACCAAAGCGTTGTTTACGGTACCAGCGGGCAGGAAGAAATCCGCCTGCCCGCATAACAGTTCCGTATATGCAATCATTATTTTACATGAATCAAAGTCAGGTCCAGTGCATACGGGTCGGATATGGCCACGCCCTCCAGCCTGGTGTTATAGCCGATGTGGGACGGCGCCTGGGCTACCATAATGAACGGTCCATACTCATACATGGCGTCCTGGATTTTCTCCAGAACCGCGATACGCTCATCGTTGTCCGTTGCAGACATGGTTTCTTCATACATGGCTGCCAGCTCCGGGTCCATTTGCGCGCTCCATCCGGCCCTCTTTCCTACAACGCCGCCCGGAAGGAATTCCAGCTGCACGTTGGGGTCGTTATAATCAGTTCCCCAGTACATAACCGTAAAGCCCAGGGTTCCGTCGCGGTAAGCATCGCCGTATCCGGCCGCCCATGGCTGTGAAACGATGTTCACGTTAATTCCCACCTGAGCCAGGTCATCCTTAATCTTCTGGGCCAGGTCTGTCAGAAGGATTCCCTCCATATCCAGGTCTGTCACGGTCAGGTCCACGTCAAATCCATCTGCATATCCGGCCTCTGCCAGCAATGCCTTTGCTTCCTCCAGATTCGTATAGTCAGCCGGTCTCTCGCCCTTGCTTCCCATGAATCCCACCTGGATGATGTCATAAGGAGTGATGGTGCCGCTGCCGCAGATGGTCTGGATGCCAGTGTAATCCAGGGCTTTGCGGATGGCATTCTGGACCTGCGGATTGGATACAGGGCCGCCGTAGGCTTCATCCATGTTCATCATCACAAAACCAACGGTCTTGGTTGCTCCGTTGATAATGGAAATATTCTCAGCGCCTTCCAGCTCAGACATGGTGTCGTCCGTCATGTTCATGGCCACATCAATATCCCCGCCGGACAATGTCATCATCTGTGTGTTTGCATCCGGCTGTATCTTAATGATAAACTTGTCAACATTGGTTGCTTCTCCCCAGTAATTAGGGTTCTTTTCCAGCACCACTTCCTGGTCCGGAATATAGCTGGTCATCACATACATGCCGGAACCTGCGCTGGCTGAATCCAGATAGGACTGTGCCGTATCAGCGGAGGATGCGTCCTCTGCGTCCGTGCCGCCGTGCTCCTTCACAACCGCGCTGTCTAAAACAGCCGTGGAGCTGTAGGTCAGCTTGGACAGAATGGCGCTGTCCGCCTGGGTCAGATGGAATACCACCGTGTAATCATCCGGCGCCTCCATGCTCTCAATGGTGTCGCAGATAAAGGATGGATTTCCCTGAAGGTTCTTGCAGCGGTTGATGCTGAAAAGAACATCCGCGCTTGTCATGGGATTGCCGCTGGCAAATGTCACATCCTGTCTCAGCTTAACGGTCAGCGTCAGGCCGTCATCTGAAAATTCATAGGTATCAGCCAGACAGGGCTCCGGCGCACTGTCATTGCTGTAGAACTTAAACAGGTTCTCGTAGCATGCATTGACAATGAGAGGCGGATACTTCTCATATACATACCCCGGGTCCAGGGTGGAAAATCCGGAGCCCATGGCTACTACAACCGTATTGGAACCGGATGCCTGTGAAGCTCCCTCTGCTGCCGCGTCTGTGCTGCCGGCCTGTGTGCCGTCCGTTCCATTGCCGCCGCATGCGCTTAAGGCAAATGAAACCGCCAGGCACAGAGCAGCAGTCAATAACTTCTTTTTCATAATAGACCTCCTCTAGGTTTATTGGCAACAGTTCAGCCGCAAATCGTCTGAACTGTTCTGTTTATTGAGATGCCAGTTATCTGGCAGTGTCTCCTTATTGCAGTGTTTCCTTATTGCAGTGTCTCCTAATAAAGATGGCAGGCCACAAAATGCCCCTCCGTCACTTCCTTTAGTTCCGGCACTTCCTGGCGGCACCTGTCGCACGCCTTGCTGCAGCGTGTATGGAACCGGCAGCCGGAAGGCGGATTGGAAGGACTGGGCACCTCTCCTTCCAGGTGGATGCGCTCTGTTTTCACATTCTGGTCCACCTGGGGGATGGCTGACAGCAGCGCCTCCGTATAGGGGTGGTAACGCTTCTCATACAGCTTATCGTAATCAGCTATCTCCACCATATTTCCAAGGTACATAACCCCCACCCGGTCGCTGACCTGATAGACCACATTCAGGTTATGGGAAATGAAGAAGTAGGTCAGACCCAGTTTTTCCTTTAACTCCTGAAGCAGGTTCAGTACCTGGGCCTGCACCGACACATCCAGGGCCGATACAGCCTCATCGCAGATAATGATATCCGGCTCCAGAGCCAGCGCCCTGGCTATGCCGATTCTCTGCTTCTGTCCTCCGGACAGCTCATGGGGATATCTGCTCAGACAGTACAAATCCAGACCGACCAGGTTAAGAAGCTTCATGATGCGGGCCTCCACATCCATCCTTCCCTTCATTCCGTGGATTTCAAAGGGTTCCATCAGAATCTGGCGCACAGTACGCCTGGGGTTAAGACAGGCGGAAGGGTCCTGGAAAATAATCTGGACCTTCCTGCGCATCCTTTTCAAATCCGCGCCCTTTAATCCTGCTATGTCAGTGCCGCCCATGTAAATGTGGCCCTCTGTTGGTTTTATAAGCCGGACCAGGGTCCTGCCCAGGGTGCTCTTGCCGCAGCCGCTCTCCCCGACCACGCCAAAGGTTTCGCCTCTCATAATGTCAAAGCTTACGTCATCCACAGCCTTCACTGCCCCGGACTTCTTATCCTTGCCTTTAAAATATACCTTCACATGGTCGGCCTTAACCAGCACTTCTTTTTTGCTCTTGTCTGTGTTTGTGTCTGCGTTTGTGTCCGTATCTGTGTTTGTATTTATGTTTGTATCTCTGTTTTCATTTTGCGCCATATGTTAAGCCTCCTTCCCTGCAGCCTGGTCCTCAAACAGCCAGCAGCGGACCTGGCGCCCCTCTGAGAGCTGCTTCATAGGAGGGCTGGCCGTCCTGCACCGCTCTTCTGCATGGGGACATCTGGGCCAGAAGCTGCACCCTGTTATCCGCTCCGTGGGATTGGGCACCATTCCCTCTATGGTGGACAGGGGTTTCCTGTCCTTGGTGATAACCGGTATGGCGTTCAGCAGACCTATGGTATAGGGATGTTTGGGGTCCCGGAACAGTTCGCCGGCCGGAGCCTGCTCCACGATATGGCCCGTATACATGACAATGAACGTATCGCACAGCTCGCTTACAACCCCTAAATCATGGGTGATGAACAGGACTGAGGAATGAAGTTCCTCGTTCATCTCCCGGATTAAATCCAGAATCTGGGCCTGAATGGTTACATCCAAAGCCGTGGTTGGTTCATCTGCAATCAGAATCTGGGGCTGGCAGGCCAGTGCCATGGCAATCATCACACGCTGCCTCATTCCTCCTGACATCTGATGGGGATACTCATGGGCCCGCACCTCAGGGTTGGCGATTCCCACCGCCTTCATCATGCGGACAGCCTCCTCCATGGCTTCCTTTTTCTTCATGCCCCGGTGCAGGCGCAGGGATTCCGCAATCTGTTTTCCGCACTTGATAATGGGGTTTAGGGAGGTCATTGGTTCCTGGAAAATCATGGAAATCTCATTCCCTCTGATTTTCTGCATCTCCCGCTCAGGAGTCTTCACCAAATCCCTTCCATTGTATAAAATTTCCCCTCCTGTAATCTGTCCGGGGGGGTTGGGAATGAGCTGCATCATACCAAGAGAGGAAACGCTCTTGCCGCTTCCGCTCTCCCCCACGATTCCCAGCTTTTCTCCCTTATGTAGTACATAGCTCAGATGGTCCACCGCCTGAACAGTGCCTTCTGCTGTCCTGAATTCCACACATAAGTCTTTTACTTCCAATATGATATCTGTCTGTGTCATTTTATCCGCCCTTTGTTTTATTGCATCAAAGCGTCAATGCGGTGCCAATGTATTCACCCGCAGTTTTCTGCATATATACTCAAAACGATACCACATTTTCGGGGATAATTCAATATATAGATTGACCTGTTTTATCTGGAACCAGGACAAAAACAGCATAGAAACGCAAAAACAGGACGCTGCCAAGGCTGTTTTAACAGCTTCTTTACAGCGTCCTGCTCTTAATCTTTGTTTTTCTTTCCCTTCACATCCCAGGGCTTCTTCCAGTAAATGGCATCCGCGCTGCACTCCTTCATGCACTCGCCGCACTGGATGCATTCCCTGTCTCCCACCTGCCTGATATCCATTCTGCAGGTCCTGACACAGCGCCCGCAGTCCGTACAGGCATCCCTGTCAATCTTCACGCCAAACAGAGCCGCCGGGGCAAACAGGGAATAGACGGCACCCAGAGGACAGAGAAACCGGCAGAAACTTCTGTACACAAAGCAGGCGCTTGCCAGTATCACTGCCAGTACAAAAACCTTCCAGTTAAAAAGGGCGCCTGCCAGACCGCCCAGCGACTCATCCAAAAGAACCAGAGGGATTCCTCCTTCCAGGGTTCCCGCCGGACATATGTACTTGCAGAAGGCCGGAACCGGAAGACCGGAAACCATCTTGAACACCACCGGCAGAATAATGACAAACACTGCCAGTATCACATATTTTGCCTTGGAAAGGACCTGGGTGACACGGTTTTTCTTTACCTTGGGCACAGGTATCTTGTAAAGAAGCTCCTGCACCAGACCAAAGGGACACAGAAAACCGCATATGGTCCTTCCCAGGGTAACTCCAAAAAGCAGCAGAACCCCCAATATATAGAAAGGAAGCTTCCTGTCCATGGCGGACAGGGCGTTCTGCAGGGTACCCAGCGGACAGGAACCAACGGCCCCCGGACATGAGTAGCAGTTAAGTCCCGGTACGCACAGTCCTTTGGACTTTCCCTTGTAAATAGACGCCTCTGCAAATCCCTTCAGGTTCAGGTTGTATAATAATGCTGCACAAAGCTGTATCAAACGACGTTTCATCACTTCTGTCCTCTCACCCGATTCCGATACATTCCAGGCATACCCTGACTGCCTTGCGCAGGGTATCCTGGTATCCTCCCTGGGCTGCTCCGATGCACAGGAAAACCACGCCCAGGACCAGAAGGACGGCAGCCGTCTTATTCTGTCTGCACCAATCCATCATCTCATCACCGCTCCGTCCCTTACACCCCAAGGGCTTCCTTATATCTCTCATACATGGTGTCAGCGTCCAGGGCTCCTGTGGATATATGGGTTACCTTTCCCTCTGCATCCAGAACCACTGTATAGGGAATGGAATTAGTGGGGTACAGCATGGATATGGAATACTCCTCATCCAGGACCACCGGGAAGGTGTAGCCGTTCTCCTCCACAAAGTCCTTTACAGTCTCGGCATCATCCCCGCAGTTCACCGCGATAATGCCGATTTTATCCCCAAAATCCTCCTTCAGACGCTCAAATGCAGGCATTTCCTTGACGCACGGACCGCACCAGGTCGCCCAGAAATTGATGATAACAGGCTTGCCCTGCAGCTCGGACAGGGTAATACTGGAGCCGTCCATAAGTTCCCCTGTAAAATCAGGCGCTGCCACGCCCTCCTTAATGGGCATGCCCGGCTTATACTCAATGACGCTGTCTCCCTGACCTGCCGCTGCCTGGCCGTCCTGGCCGGGCTGTTCCCGGCCTGCGGCCTTACCGCCGTCTGCGGACTGCTCCCGGCCTGCGGACTGCTCCCGGTCTGCTGCCTTACTGCTTTCTTCGGTTTGTTCTGTTGTCCGGTCAGCCTTATCCTGGCCCGCGCTCTGGCTGCATCCCGTTATCTGCAGGGCCAGGAAGAGGGCCAGCATAGCGCCGGCCGCAGTCCTCTTCACAGCCCTTTTATCCGTGTAAAACCGTTCTTTCCTCATGTGTTATTCCTCCCTTTTCAACTATTGGAATAGACAAAAAAACCCAGAGAATGCCACCTGTGCCATTCTCTGGGTTTTACTCTAACATAATTATTATTTTCTGTCCACCCGGCTTTATGGGGTTTCTATGAAAGTTTTATTAAGCTTTCATGAAGATGCCTCTACACCTCATCTATCACGGGAACCACTTCCCGCTCACTGTAGTGGTGTGCCTGCTCAAGCATCATATCCTTTACCTTCATAAGCCTTGTCTGGGAGCTTCGCTCATTCTCATCCAGCTTCATGGTGATATAGCGGATGTTTGACTGGGTATCGGGAATCATCACGTGCTCCAGCGCATTTACACGGCGGCGGGTCTTTTCAATCTCCGCTGCCATGAGCTGGCAGGATTTTTCGCACTCAGCCAGACGCAGCATGTCGGGCAGTAAATCTGCCAGACTCTTCACCGCATCATCCAGGTCACTGGAAGTAAATGCAAAGCCGTAGGAATAGATGTCGTTTGGGTCTGAAGTCCTGGTCTTATATTTGAACACAGGAATCTCCACACTCATGACGTTCTTAGTCTCAGTTTCCAGATAGACCTCCTGCTTGGGAGCCATCAGGGCTACGTTCAGGGCCTCGTCTGTCATGCCGGAACGTGCCAGCACGAAATTCTGGTTAGCCGCAGCGATGCCTGCCTCCACCTTCTCGCGGAGGGCCTTGTTCTCACGCACCAGGTCCAGGAACTGACGCATCAATTCATCCCGCTTGTCTTTCAGGAGCTTATGTCCGCGGATGGCTGTCGCCAGCTTTTTCTTAAGGCGGGTAAGCTCCATACGGGTGGGATTTACATGTTTTGCACCCATGTTATGTCAACTTCCTTTCTGCCGGCCGGAAACCGGGAGCGCGTCTTATCCGCACATGGCGGAGGGCCGCGGCGCCCGCATGTTTCCTGCCGGGCTGTGACTGCCAGTTATTTTGCTTCGTAGTATAAATCAAGGAATTTGTCCTTAATACGTTTCAGCTCGCTCCTTGGGAGGATGCGCAGAAGCTTCCAGCCGATTTCCATGGTCTCTTCGATATCACGGTCAGCGTAATAGCCCTGGGATACATACTCCTTCTCGAACTCGTCAGCAAACTTGGCGTACAGCTTATCCATATCAGTCAGGGCTGCCTCGCCCAGAATAATCATCAGTTCCTTTGCGTCCTTACCACGGGCATAGGCTGCAAAGAGCTGGTTCATGACATCTGCATGGTCTGCGCGTGTCTTGCCTTCGCCGATACCCTTATCCTTAAGACGGGACAGGGATGGCAGTACATCAATTGGAGGCGTTACATTCTTACGGTACAGCTCACGGCTCAGGATAATCTGTCCCTCAGTGATGTAGCCTGTAAGGTCAGGAATGGGATGAGTCTTATCATCCTCAGGCATGGTAAGAATGGGAATCATGGTGATGGAGCCGTTCTTGCCCTTCTGACGTCCGGCTCTCTCATACAGGGAAGCCAGGTCAGTGTACATATATCCGGGATAACCGCGGCGTCCGGGAACTTCCTTACGGGCAGCGGAAATCTCACGCAGGGAGTCTGCGTAGTTTGTAATATCAGTCAGGATAACCAGTACGTGCATGTTCTTCTCAAATGCCAGGTACTCTGCTGCTGTCAGCGCCATACGCGGGGTAGCGATACGCTCTACGGCAGGGTCGTTAGCCAGGTTGATGAACATGACGCTTCGGTCGATAGCGCCTGTCTCGCGGAAGCTTTCCATGAAGAAGTTGGCCTCCTCGAAGGTGATACCCATGGCGGCAAACACAACGGCGAATGACTCGTCGGTGCCGCGGACCTTTGCCTGGCGCGCAATCTGGGCAGCCAGGTTGGCATGGGGAAGACCGGATGCTGAGAAAATAGGCAGCTTCTGGCCGCGGACCAGGGTGTTCAGTCCATCAATGGCAGAAACACCGGTCTGGATAAACTCCTCAGGATAGCTTCTGGCTGCAGGGTTCATAGGCAGGCCGTTGATATCCATACGCTTCTCAGGCAGGATGTCGGGACCGCCGTCAATGGGCTTGCCCATGCCGTCAAACATACGGCTGAGCATATCCTCAGACACGCCTAATTCCATGGTACGTCCTAAGAAACGCACCTTACTGGAATCCAGGTTGATACCGGTAGACGCCTCATACAGCTGTACCATGGCATTTCCGCCGTCTATCTCCAGTACCTTGCAGCGGCGTCTCTCGCCGTTAACCAGCTCAATTTCTCCCATTTCATCGTAGGTTACTCCCTGTACGCCGCGGACCAGCATAATAGGACCTGCTACCTCTTCAATTGTTCTATATTCCTTGGGCATTAGAAGTCCTCCTTTCTGCTCAGCTCACTGTTAATCTCTGACTCCAGGGTTTTGATAACATCCTCGTAAACCTTATCCAGGTCAGCTTCCTCTGTATATTTGAAACGGCCGATGGCCTCGCGCACGGGAAGGCCTACAAGACGCTCGATATTCACGCCCTGTGACAATGCATCCCCTGCCTTGTCATAATATGCCAGCATCAGCATCATCATCATGTGCTGCTTCTTTAAGGACGTAAATGTATCAATCTCATGGAAAGCGTTCTGGTGGAGGAAGTCCTCACGGATAGAACGGGCTGCTTCCAGTTTCAGACGGTCAGGCGCGGATAATGCATCCATACCTACCAGCTGAACGATTTCATTCAACTCAGACTCTTCCTGCAGCAGGCGCATAAGACGGGCGCGCAGCTCAGTCCAGTCGCTCTCCACCTCTGCGTTGAACCATTTTTCCATGGTGTCCACATACAGGGAGTAGCTGGTCAGCCAGTTGATGGCCGGGAAGTGTCTCTTGTATGCCAGGTCGGCATCCAGGGACCAGAATACCTTTACGATACGCAGGGTAGCCTGTGTAACCGGCTCGGATATATCACCGCCTGCAGGGGAAACAGCTCCGATAACGGAGAGCGCGCCCTCGCGGTTGTCCTGACCCAGGGAGATAACACGGCCGGCACGCTCGTAGAACTGTGCCAGACGGGAACCCAGGTATGCGGGGTAGCCTTCCTCACCAGGCATCTCCTCCAGACGTCCTGACATCTCACGCAGAGCCTCGGCCCAGCGGGATGTGGAGTCTGCCATCAGGGCTACGGAATAACCCATGTCGCGGAAATACTCTGCAATGGTGATACCTGTATAGATGGATGCCTCACGGGCCGCAACAGGCATATCGGAGGTATTGGCAATCAGCACGGTACGCTCCATCAAAGACTTGCCTGTCTTCGGGTCCTTCAGTTCCGGGAACTCGTTCAGAACGTCGGTCATCTCGTTGCCGCGCTCGCCGCAGCCAATGTAAACCACGATGTCTGCATCAGCCCACTTGGCCAGCTGATGCTGTACAACCGTCTTGCCGGAACCGAAAGGTCCGGGAACAGCCGCAACACCGCCCTTTGCAATTGGGAACAGACAGTCAATAACACGCTGTCCTGTTACAAGAGGCATGTCAGGCGACAGTTTCCTCTGATAAGGACGGCCTTTACGTACAGGCCACTTCTGCATCAGTTCAACCGGATGCTCCTGTCCCTTCTCATCCGTCACAACAGCCACTGTATCGGTAACCGTATACTCTCCGCCGCTGATATAGGTAAGGGTACCGCTTACGCCCACCGGAATCATGATTTTCTGCTGCACCACCTCGGTCTCCTGAACCGTACCGATGATGTCGCCGCCGCCAACCTTGTCTCCCACATTTGCAGTGGGTACGAAGGTCCACTTTTTCTCACGCTTCAGGGAGGGAACCTCCACGCCGCGGTTTAAAAGGTTTCCGCCTGTCTTTTCCATAATAGCATCCAGCGGACGCTGGATACCGTCGTATATACTTCCAATCAGGCCAGGCCCCAGCTCCACGCTCATGGGTACGCCTGTGGATTCCACCGGCTCCCCTGGTCCCAGTCCGGATGTCTCCTCATATACCTGGACGGAAGCCTTATCGCCATGAATCTCTATAATTTCGCCAATCAGACGCTGCTCACTGACTCGAACCACGTCGAACATGTTCGCGTCACGCATGCCTTCTGCGATGACCAGCGGACCGGCTACTTTTTTAATTACGCCTTTGCTCATCTTTTACCTCCATTGTTATTGCCCATTAAATATAATATCCGAGCCAACTGCCTGCTCCACTGACTTCTTAACTGCCAGGATACCTTTTCCCGTATTGCCTGATATGCCGGGAATCAGTATGATGGCCGGAAGGCCAGCCTCACGGTAGCGGTTAATCTCCGGTTCAATCTGGGCAGCCAGGGCCTCTGTGATGTAAATCACCGCATAGCCGCTTTCTGCCAAATCCTTAACCTTCTTTCCTGCCTCCGCCGGGTCTGTCAAAGGAAATGGCTCCAGACCCAGACTGGCAAAACCGTAGATACTGTCCCGGTCGCCCATAACTGCAATCTTATACATACATCTCCCTTATCCTTTCCCGGATGGACTCCTCGGGAAGATGGTTTAATTTCCCGGAAAGCACAATCCGAACTGATTTAATCTCGTTCTCCCGTGCCAGAATATAAGCTGCCAGCGGACCCAGACCAAAGGCGCTGTACTGCTGGGGCTTAATCTTACGAATCAGCAGATTGTCGCACCACCGCTCAAAAGCTGAAGGTGAGCGCCGTAATTCTTCCACTGCATCTGCATAGGCCGTGGTTTCCAGGTATGACCCGATGGAATCCACGCCTTCTATGGCTGCCTGAGCCAGACGGGCAACGTTAATGCTGCCGCATGGCGCCAGCGCCTGCTCCAGGAATGCCCTGTCCTTGCCGGTACGGGATGCCCGCACCGCCGTCTTTATATCTGCTGCCGCAACCGTCAGCTCCGCATAGAGTTCCAGGAACTCGTTGCCTGAGGATTTGCCGGCCTGGTAGATTGCATCCAGGGCTGCTTTGTCGATTATGATGTCGCAGAGCTGTCCGTCCTGGGTGTGAAGGAGCGCTTTGTATGCCTCCTCAGCAGGCGTCCTCATGGCTGCCGGAAGATTCTGGAATTCCCTGGTCTGAACCGCTTCACGTATAAGCTTCACATCCACAGTCCCCTGCTCCATGAAGATGCCCGGGTATTCATCACCCATGCGGACCTCCTTGATGGCTGCCTTCAGATTGTGGTAGTCGTTGGCGTACAGGAATACGTCGAATACAGACATATCCTCCACCAGCTCATTAATCAGTTCCCAGGTCCTTCTCTTCTCTATGGCCAGGATTTCTCCGGCATTTGTGATGCCGTCCTCTCCCCAGCCCTTCTCCATAAGAAGCTGGATACACTCGTCATAGTCTTTTGCAGCTGTCAGCTGCTCTAAAAACGCGCCGGATAGCAGGGACAATTCTTTGGAACGGATGCGGGCTACTGCATAAACATACTGTTTGTCTGCCATTTAATTAGTTCCTCCCTACGTTCATGAAAACAGAATCTCCTGCACTTTATCCTGTAATACCTCATGGGCTGCATCAAAGAGAGCGTCAATGGAACAGTTCTCCTCAATTCCTCCATAAGTAAGCACAAAACCTCCGTCTATATCCCTGGTGTCTCCGGATATGCGCAGCGCTGCCCCCTTGTCCTTAAGCGCGGCATTTAACCTGTCCTCAAAGCCTTCGGGCAGGCGTTCCAAGTCCTTCTTTGAGAACAGGAGCTCGCCTTCTCCGGGCTGTGCGGATTTAACTGCCAGTTTCAGAATCATATCAAAGTAGGCGCCGGTTTCAAGCCCCTTGAGTTCAGCCTTAGCCATCCCAATGGTTGCTCCGATGAGTCTTTGCTTTTCAGCCAGAACAGCACCGCGTTTCTTAAGTTCGGCTGCCGTGCGTCCTCTTTCCAGAATGTTGGCTACTGCCTGTTTGGAGCGCCTCTCAATATCAACGCACTCCCTCTCTGCATCCGCACGGGCCTGTGCCAGAATCTCATCTGCCTTGGAACGGGCTTCAGCCCTGGTGCGTTCCGCTGCTTTCTGGGACTCTTCTTTAATCTGGCTGATGATTTTATCTAATCCCGCCATGCCATGTTCTCCTTTCCTGATATCTCCTTATTTGGTATGCTGTTAGATGTTAAGGCCTGCAATACCAAAGATGGAAAGGATAGAAATCAGCAGTGCCAGGATGGCGTATGTCTCAACCATGGCCGGGAAAATCATAGCTTTACCAAACTGCTCAGGTCTCTTGGCAACCAGGCCGATACTTGCTGCTGCCGCCTTGCCCTGTGATGCGCCGGAAATCCAGCCGACAATGCCCATAGGAAGGCATGCTGCCAGGTATAAAGCACCCTTTACTAAAGAAAGGTCAGCGCTTCCGCCCATGATACCAATCTGTGTCAGTGTGATGAATGCAATCAGCAGTCCGTAAATACCCTGTGTACCGGGAAGCAGCTGTAAAACCAGAACCTTACTGAACTTGTTTGGGTCCTCTGTAACAACTCCGGCTGCAGCCTGACCTGCAATACCAACTCCGATAGCTGAACCTACTCCTGCAAAAAGTGCTGCGATTGCAGCTCCTAATAATGCTAAAGCAACTCCCATATTTCCCATAACTAAATGTCCTCCTTGACTTTATAATATTTGGTGTGAACGGCAAAGGGCTCAAATTTCCTTCCGCCGCCTTCATAAAACTTTCCAAAAAACTCTACATACTGCAGACGGTTAGTATGGACATATGCGCCCAGGGCATTGATTGCCAGGTTCAGGCTGTGTCCGATTACAAATACCAGTATGAATATGATGGCTCCGGGAATGGAACCGCCCATCATACTTCCCATCTTGTTAAATACCGTGGATATAACGCTGGTAGCCAGACCCAGGGCCAGAAGTCTGGAGTAGGACAGGATGTCGCTCAGGTATGAGCTGACTCCGTACGCTCCGTAAAGACCCTTAAGTATCCTCTTAACCCAGTTTTTGGATTCCCTTCCGCTGGTAAGTACAATACCCACAAAACCAATGGCTGCCGCGTAAGCAGCCACAGTGCCTGCAACTGCCGGAAGCGTAAAGGTAAGGCCCAGCATCTCGGTAAACATCTGCATGGTCAGCAGATAAACAATGCCGCCGCCAACCAGCATATACCAGAATATGGCGTCATATATACCGTCAGCCAGGCTGCCGTTCTTCACACAGGAGTAGAATTTGATTCCAAGTCCTATGAACAGGTGAAGAATACCAAGTCCAAATGCAAATACCAGAAGCTTCATGGGAAGGCTTACTGGCTCAAACCAGAGAGGAGCAAGCCTGATATCCGGCCGGTTGAAGAATGTGGTCGCGATAACATTCACCGCGTCTCCGAAAAAGCTGCCGAACATAAAACCCCAGAATGTTGTGGAGATGCCGCAGTACATGAACATCTTCATAAACTTCTTCATTCCGGCTTCCATGTTCTTGAATTTGGTCAGGCAGTATGCGGTGCCCGCCACCATAATAAGACCATAAGCCGCATCCGAGAGCATAAGCCCGAACTGTACATAGTAGAACAGCGCCACTATCATGGACGGATCAATCTCTCCCCTGGACGGAACGCTGTAACTCTCAATAACGCCCTCCACAGGTTCTGCAAACTTATTGTTGTGGAGCAGGATTGGTACATCCTCCTCCTTATCCGGCTCTGTGTACTCTACCACCACCTCATATTTCTCCTGAAGCAGCTTCTCCAGCTTTGGAGCCGCATTCTCAGGCACATATCCGGTTATGAAGAATACCCGCCTTGATTGGGCCAGGCCGTTTAACACGCCGTATTTCTCAGCACGCATGGTATAGTAGTCCATGACGAACTTAATGAGCTCCCGGTCCGGAGCCATCTCCGCCACGGCCTTTTCCGCCTTCTCAATCTCCGCCTTTTCCATTGCAAGCTCTTCTTCCAGCTGCTGCTGGCGTTTAGCAGGCACTGTCTGGCTCAGTGGCGGTTTTACAAAATTCATTTTCTTTAGCGCATCTTCCACTGCATCTGCATCCGGTTTTCCGCAGACAATGAACAGACAGGTCTGTTCCTTGGATGCACTTACAATGGTCACGTCAATTGTCTCTGCCTGAGGAGCCAGTTCCCCAAGCTGTTCTGTTACCTGTTCCAGGGTAACTTCATCCTGGATGGAACCGATGAATGCCGCAGTCTTCTTTGTTCCCTTAAAATCAAGGGGCAGGTCAAAGGACCTCCATGGCACCAGTGCTTCCATCTGCTGTTCCAGCTTCGGAATCGCTGCACTGTGCTCGCCTATCTGCTTTGCAAGTTCCTGCAAGCGGTAGGCCTTTTTCATGGCCTCGTCGTGTTTGCCTGCATTGGCCTCATATTCGTCCAGGGAAAGTACTTCCCTGCCTTCGAATGAGGACAGCATGCCCTTCTCCTCAGGCGCGTACCTGTCCAGAATATTAATGGCCTGCTCTGCTATATTGGCATTTCGTTCAAATACGGTTTTGGAAGACGTCACGTCCATTCTGCCAAACATGTCATCTTCCTGCAGCACATTGCTGATTTCAAGTACCCCTTGGCGCTGCAGAAGCTCAAGGGTGCCCTTGCGGTCTTTTTTAAGGCCACAAATCAGCACTTTTTTCATAGGCACTACTGCCAACCTTAAGCGCCTCCCTTCCTATAGCAGCTCTGATAAGATAACTTCAACTGCCTTTTGTTGTTTCTCAGCTACAGCTTTCTGCAATGCTTCCAAATCCTTGCCTTCCTCGGCGCCGGCTGCCTGCATCATCTGCTCGCTTTGAGCCTTGGCATCCTCCTCGGCCCCCACCGCGCCTTCTCTGGCAGATTTCGTCATCTCTGCCTTCATCTGCGCCGCCTGAGCCTTTGCCTCTGCCACAATTGCCTCCGCCTCTTTTACCGCTTCTTTTTCGGCTGCTTCCGCGGCCGTTTCTGCCTGACGGATTGCGTCAATCGTCTCCTGGGCCAATCCAAATCCCCCTTTCTGTACCGGAATCCCGTTAGCTATCCTGCCGGAATATATGGTTAGTTTGCGCAGATATGCCTCCGGGAATACGATGGACCATAGGCTTGTGTTGCAAAATGACAACTTATCCAGTATTTGTCCATGGCTTTCCTATTATTTTTGTACAATATGAATAGATTATAACCCATGCGTAAAAATTTATCAATCCACTTTCTCAATATTTCATGAAAAAATTTTAGACTTTCTAAATATTTTTGTACAGCATACAAAAAACTTCTATCCATATTAAAATAATTGTCCCCTTAAACATCACTTCCGGCGGGACCTATTTGTTACATTAATAACAAATTTTTTTATAAAAATAGGCTGCAGTTCCAACGCCTTCCATCTGCGTCATAAGCTACAGCCTATTTAATAACATCATACCATTTAATCCTGTAATTTGAAACAGTAATTTTTTAACATCTTTTTAACACCCGGTCATATGCCGCTGTCCGCCAGCCGGCTTCCGGCTGATTTCCGGCCTGTGTCCGGTTAATCCGCAATAATCATACGCTTCTTTCCGCCGCCGTTCATCAGGCTGTAGTATGCAGGAAGCATGAGCAGCGAAAGAATGGTGGATGCGGTCAGACCGCCGATATTAACAAGGGCAAGGCCCTGGGTCGTGGAACCGCTGTCACCCAGAGCAAAGGCCATGGGCACCATGGATACAACCGTGGTCAGGGTAGTCATGAGAATCGGTCTCAGACGGGTGGCCCCTGCTTCCACCAGGGCTGTATTTAAATCCATTTCCCTGCGGTACTGGTTCACCGTATCCACATAGAGGATACCGTTGTTAACAACCGTACCAACCAGCATCAGGAATCCCAGAAGGGATGTCATGCTGATGGCGCTGTCTGCCAGCCACAGAAGTCCGAAGGCTCCAATGAGACAGAACGGGATGGTGGTCATTACCATGATTGAGAACTTGGGCGACTCAAACTGCGCCGCCATGACCACGAATACCAGGAAGACAGCCAGGGCAATGGCCTGGAACAGAGCCGTGAACTCTTCTGCCATGGATTCATCCATCTGGTTCTGGGCAACAGTCACATTGGCATTACTGCTTACAGCCGGCTTCACCACTTCGCTTAAAAGCTGGGTCTTTGTGTTCTTATTTGAATTCTCGGTATAGATACCGCTGATAGTGGCGCGGTACTGCTTATCCTGCCTGGTAATGGATGCAGGGCTGTCTGCAAAGTGAATATCAGCCACATCCGTCAGGGCAACGGAGCTGCCCTTAGGCGTCTGGAGGGTGATTGTCTCAATCTGGTCCAGGGTCTTATAGCGCTCCTTGGGATACTCCACCTTTACATCAATATCATTTCCGTCAATATTAAGGGAGGTGGGCGTGGTGCCGCTGAGCATGTTATTCAGGGTGCCGCCAATCTGGGCCGGCGTCAGTCCTGCCGCCCTGGCCTTGATGGGATTCACCGTAACCTTTACGACAGAAGCCGCATTCTCCAGGGTGGAGTGGACCTTGGTCAGCTCCGGACGTTTGCTCAGTTCAGCCGCCACATGGTCGCTGACCGCCTTCAGGTCATTGTAATTGGTACTCTGAAGGTCTACTGAATATTCATCGTCCGAACCCATCATGGCGCTTACCTGCGAGTAGGCCTCCACGGTTATGTTGGTATCAGAGATTCCGCCCATCTGCTGTTTCCAGAGCCGGACCACCTGGTCTGTCTCCATCTTCCTGTCCTTCTTAAGGTAGACAGTGATGCTGGGGTCGGAGCTCATGCTCAGTCCCGAGCTTCCGGCAAGGGTGATGTAGGATTCCACATCCTCCTGCTGGGAGATAATATCCTCTATCTGCTTCATGACACGGTCAACCTTGTCAATCTTCATACCCGGCTTTACTTCTGCAGTGATGGAAATCTGGCCCTGGTCATCCTCAGCCATCATCTCCACGCGCAGGAACTTGGCGATGAAGAAGGAGAACAGAAGGAGCGCCACAGAAGCCAGCATGACAAGGCCTCTCTTGTTCAGGAGCTTTGTCATGATTCCCCTGTAGGCTTCCTGCATCTTCTCAACCGGTCTGGACAGAGGCGCTGTCTTTCTCTCCACGGGTTTATAAATCATGTAGCACAGAGGCACCACCGTAATGGCTGATATGAGAGATGCCGTCATACAGAATACAATGGTAAAGCCCAGAGGCCGGAACATCTGTCCCGTCATGCCGCCCAGCATGGCCAGCGGCAGGAACACCACGCAGGTGGTCAGGGTGGAACCGATAACCGACTGGTATACCACTCCGGTACCGTTTAGGGCTGCCTTGGAAAATTCCCGGAAGCCGGTATCATCCGTGGCCCTGAAACAGCTCTCCAGCACAACGGTGGAGTTATCCACCATCATACCGACGCCCAGTACCAGGGCGCTCAGGGTTATGACGTTCAGGCTGAAGCCCATAATCTGCATCAGGATAAGCGACGACAGGATGGATACGGGGATGGAGCTTCCTACAATCATGGACGCCTTCAGGTCCCCGAAGAACAGCCATATGATGACCATGGAAATGATGATGGCCAGAATCATTGTCTCAATAACGGAGCTCAGGGATGACATGATGGAATCCTTGTCATCGTCCACTATGGTTATCTGAAGGGTGGGGTCCTGTCTGGTAAGCTCACCCACCACACGCTTTACATCCTTGGACACATCCAGGGTGGCTGCGTCCTGCTGCTTGCTGACAGTCAGGGCAACGATATCCTCAGGAAGCCCGTTCTCCGCCTTATAGCGCGCAATACTTTCCACATCGTCCGCACCCATGTACACCTTTGCCACATCGCTCAGGTATACGGTCTGGCTTCCGGATACGGTCAGGGGGATGTCGTTAAGACTGTCCATTGTCTCAAAGGGCTGCTCCGTTGACACGGACAGCTTCTGGTCTCCCACTTCCGTGTCTCCTGCAGGATATGTGATATCCGAGCCCGCAATATCGCTGGCAATGGAGCTCATGGATACGCCGTACTGTTTCAGCTTCTCCGGCATCAGCTCCACTTTAATGTATTTCTGGAGGCCGCCCGTAATGGAAACCTCGGCTGCCGTGGACAGCTTTTCAAATTCAGGAACAATGTTATTGTTCACATAGTTGTAAAGGTCATCGTCCTCGCCGTGGCTGACAGCCATGATAACATTTGGCTTCAGGCTGGTATTCAGCTCCAGCATGATGGGGTCATCCGCATCATCGGGAAGCTCTACCTTAGCCAGGTCCATCTGCTTCTTCAGGTCATCATACGCATCGTTCATGTCAGTGCCGTACTTATATTTCAGCATGACGATGGACATGTTCTCTTTTGACTGGGAGGATATGGTATCCAGACCGCTCAGGGTACTGGCCCTGTCCTCAATCGGTTTGGTGACCAGCTCGCTGACATCGTCAGGGCTGGCGCCGGAGTAGACGGTCATTACAATCATCATGGACATGTTCATGTCCGGCATCAGCTCAAGCGGTGATTTCATCACTGAGGACAAGCCGAACACAATCAGACACAGGATTGCAAGCACCGTACTGACCGGTCTCTTTAAGACAAGTTTCGTTAAGCCCATTTTCCTGCCTCCTTCTACTGCGCCTGACTCTGGTCTGCGGCCGGACTTTCAGCTTTGTCTGTCTGACTGTTTTCCCGGATGACCTGCATGTTTACCTGTACTTCGGCTTCCGTTCCATTCATCTCTAAGGTTGCCGGCACCTCGGTCTCCAGTGTCACCTTGGTGCCCTCCTTTAACTCGGAGGTCCAGGTGGTAAGAACCCGGTCATCCAGGGTAATCCCTGAAAGCACCGCTATGTTCTCCTTGTCATAGATGCCCACTTCCACCGGCACCTCATGGATGATGCCGTTATCATATGTATACACATAGGCATCCCCTGCTTTATAGTACACGGAGTTGTTGGGAATCAGCATGGTATTCCTGGCAGATGCGGAAGGAACCCGCAGTTCCACGCTGGTGCCGGCTGCCATGGCCTCATTATCGTCCACAGATGCTTTAATCTTGAACAGGCCCACAGATGCCTCGGCCATATTGCTGACCTCGATGACATTGCCGCCGTACTCTGTGCCTTCTTTGATGACCGTAATAGGGTCCCCTGCGTTCAGATGGTTCTTTACCTTCTCCGTCACATAGAAGGTCACATTGTTGCCGCTGTCTCCGGCAATGACGCAGAGCTGGTTGGAATTTCCAACCGTGTCATGTACCTCCACGTTCAGCTGCTCCACCCGTCCGCTTATGGGCGATGTCACATGGCTGAATTCCATCTGGTTTTCATATGCAATCTTCGCAGACTCATACTGCAGCCTCTTGGCCTCAGCAGCAGTCTGATATCCCTCAAACTCTTTATCAGACACAAAACCTGATGCATGGAGGGGAGCCATGCGGGTCAGGGTGGACTGTGCGTCGTCCCATGCCACCTTGGCTGCATCCATGGAGTTTCTGGATGTATCTACCTGCTTTGTATCAATCTCTAACAGCACCTGTCCGGCTGCAACCACATCCCCGGCCTTCACGTTGACAGCTGTCACGTCGCCTCCTGCCTTGGGATATATGTACACAATGTCGGCCGGCTCAATGGTGCCTACCAGGTCTGTTGTCAGCAGTATGTCGCCCATCTGCGGCGTCTGTACTGTTACCACCGGGTCAGGGGTGGGGACAACAGGCTCTTCCTTTTTGAAAATTCGGGCAATCACAATGACTGCTATAATTACAATCACGATTCCCCAGATAATGCGTGTCCTTGCCTTTTTCATCTTCTCCTCTTTCCTTTCATGTCCTTTTTAATATGAGAATCTGTCACAGCGCCGGCACTGTCATGTAAAAGAATACAGCGCCAGAAAAAAACAAGGGAAATGAGCTGCTTTGGTCCACAGCCCTTCCCCAAAATACGGCTTCTTTCTTTTTTACCAACCATCTTGTATTTTAGACAGTTGCCCCCCTTTTTGTCTAACACCAAAATACGGATAATTAACAACTCGTTGTTGTTAATTATAATTATTTTTCAAAAATTTAATAAAACTTTCAAGTCTCTTCTCATTTTCTTTACGCCATACTATGATTACGCTGGCATGGGCCTGATTTCTGGAGTTGGGCATGGGGTGCATGACCAGCCGGTCCCCGTAATTGTGATAAAATTCCTTAAACCCGATATGGATTCCCTCGTTGGCAATGATTGCCAGCTCCAGGCTGTTGACATTCTCATAATAGCGGGCCTTCTGCAGAATATGCTCCTGCTTGGAAATAAGTTCAAACAACCGCATTTCCGCACCTGCAAAAAAATTCTTGAAAAGACAGAGCATGGTCTCTCCCCTGAAGTCCTCCATGACCACCTCCTCCTTATGGGCCAGAGGATTTTTCTTGGACATGACATAATATAGGGGCAGGCTCTTTACCACAATGAGGCCGCATTTTTCCTTCAGCTGTTCATAGGAAGGGGTAAAGCTCACAGTCATCATCAAATCCGGGTTTCCGTTGGTTATATCCTTTATATTGGTAAATTCATTGATTTCAAATTCCACATCCGGGTCCTGGGCCATATAATCGGCCAGTATGTTTCCGGCCATCTCAATGATGCCGCTCATGCCCACCACGGACAGGTTAATCCGCCGTTTTGCCCGCTCCCCTTCCTCCCTGGCCATATCCACGGAATCATATATCTCCTTGGGTATATCCTTCCAGCGCCACAGGAGCAGTTCGCCGCTGCGGGTCAGCCTCACATCCCTGGTGGTCCTGTCAAAAAGCCGCAGCTCCAGCTCCTTTTCCAGGGATGCTATCTGGCGGCTCAGTCCCTGCTGCGATATATACAGATGATTGGCTGCCTCCGTAAAGTTAAGGGTCCTGGCTGCTTCCAGGAAACATTCTATCTGATGGATGGTCATAAGCATGCTCCTTTTATGTGCTTGTCAATATGGCGGGCTGCTTCTAAGGTATATTCCGGCCAGGCATGTCCCTGTCTGATGCATCCCGGACCGGCATGTCACGCCCCGGCGTATCCTGGTCCGGCGTATCCCGCCCCGGCATATCCTGCTCCGGCGTATCCTGCTCCGGCATGTCCTGGTCCGCCCCGCCCAGATTCAGGACCGCCGAAGGGTCCAGGGCATCTCTCAGGGCATCGCCCACAAAATTGATGGCAACCACCAGGACCACAATCAGAAGTCCGGGAGGAATCCAGAGCCACGGCTGCTTTGTCAGCACGGTCAGGGACTGGGCGCTGTTTAACATGTTGCCCAGGCTGGCCGTGGGAGGCTGCACTCCCATGCCCAGGAAGCTGAGTGAAGCCTCGTCCAGCATGGACAGGGCCATGACCGAGGTGGCGTACACCAGAATAGGCGCCACGGTATTGGGAAGTATCTCTGAAAAAAGGATATGTCTGGCAGGCATTCCCGCCACAATACTGCTCTTGACAAAGTTTGTCTCCCGCAGACTCAGCACATTGCCCCTGACCAGACGGGCAATGCCGGGCCAGTCCACAAATCCGAGAATCAGAATAATACTCCAGAGTCCCGGCTCAAAGATGGCGGCAGCCACCAGCACCAGCAATATATAGGGAAATGACATAACCATGTCCGTAAAACGCATAATGGCTATGTCCAGCCAGCCTCCGAAGTATCCTCCCAGCAGTCCCAGGCTGACTCCTATGGCCGTGGATATGGCCGTGGCCAGCACCCCCACCAGCAGGGAGATACGTGTTGCGTATAACAGGCGCGAGAGCATGTCCCGGCCAATCTGGTCCGTCCCCAGCAGGAACTGCAGGCTTGGCGGGGCTCCAAAAGGCCCTGCGATGGCGTCCGGGTCATAGGGTGCTATGACAGGCGCCAGGACAGCCGCTGCGCAGATGACCGCCAGCACCACCAGGCTGATGCAGGCCAGGCGGTGGTGCAGAAACCGCCGTCTGACAGTCTGCCAGTAATTTTCTCTTCCAATATCCCCGTAAGGGTTCTTTCTGTTCATTTTCATTCTATCTATGCTTACTCCTGTTATGTGCTTACGCCGGTCTGTCAGTCATACTGAATAGCCGGATTTACGATGGCGTACAGAATATCCGTCACCAGGTTGGCTGCCAGCACCACCACCGCGGAAAGCAGGCAGACCCCCATAATCACCGGGTAATCCCGGTTCAGGATGGCGCTCATGGTCATAAGCCCCAGGCCGGGCCAGGAAAACAGCTGCTCCACAATAACCGCGCCCCCAAACAGCACCGGTATCTGCATGCCAATGACCGTCACAATGGGCACCAGGGCATTGCGCAGGGCGTGCTTATATATGACCCTTCTGCGGCCGATTCCCTTGGCCCTGGCCGTGCGCAGATAATCCTGCTGGAGGATTTCCAGCATGGCGCTGCGGATATAGCGGATATTGGTCCCTGCCATGGAAACAGACAGCACCAGCACGGGCATTATCATATGGGCCGCCACATCCGCTGTACCGCCTGCCGTGCCCAGGGTTGTCATACCTCCGGAGGGCAGGATTCCCAGGTTCACGGTAAACAGGTACACCAGCAGCAGGGACAGGAAGAATCCGGGTATGCTGCTTCCGAAAAAGGAGGCTGTCACCACGGCGTAATCCCCCCTGGAATACTGGTGGATGGCGCTGTAGATGCCGGCGGGAACCGACATGATAAGGCTTACAATCAGCGACACCCCCATCAGGAGAAGGGTGGGGCCCAGATGGCTTCCAATCATGGCGCTGACCGCCTCATAGGATTTCACGGAATACCCCATGTTTCCCGAAAGAAGCTGTCCCAGCCAGATAAAATATTGTATATAGAAAGGCTTGTCCAATCCCATGGCCGCCTCCTTGGCGGCGATAGCTTCCTGGGAAATACGGGCTCCCTGAAGCATTTCCAGGGGACTGCCTGCAAAACACATAATGGCATAGTCAATGATGGTGATGCCAAGCAGGGTTGGAATGGCAATCAATATGCGCTTTAAGATATAGTTTGTCATGCCTGTTCACCCTCTTTCTCTAGTTCTTTATACCGGATACAGGCTGTCAGATGGCTGCTTCCCGGAGCAGCCGGTTTCAGCTCCGTTTCCCCGCTCATGCACTCCTCCTTACAGTGAGGACATCTGGGGTGGAAGGGACATCCTGAGGGCATATTTACATTTGAGGCTGTTTCACCGCCGATGATTCCCGCAGACCGTTTCCTGCGGTTTCGCGGGTCAGCTATGGGCACCGCCTCAAACAGCGCCCTGGAATACGGGTGGAGGGGATGGGCAAACAGCTCCTTCCGGTCCGCAATCTCCACCATTTTTCCCAGATACATGACAGCAATCCGGTCGCTGACATAGTTCACAGCTCCCAGTCCATGACCGATGAAGATACAGGTCAGTCCCAGCTCCTTCTGCAAATCCCTGAGCAGGTTCAGTATCTGGGCCTGGATGGACACATCCAGGGCGCTGACCGGCTCATCGCATACCAGCAGCCTGGGGTTTAAGGACAGGGCCCTGGCAATGCCTATGCGCTGCCTCTGCCCTCCTGAGAATTCATGGGGATACCTTCCCAGACAGTTTCGCGGAAGACCCACCATATCCAAAAGCTTCTCCACCCGTGAATATATATCCCCCCGCCCGGCCAGGCCATGGTACAGCATGGGTTCTGCCAGTATTTCATACACATGTTTCCTGGGATTCAGGGATGAATAGGAGTCCTGGAATATCATCTGCAGCTGGGTGCGGAAGGGCTTCATCTGGGCCTGGCTCATATTGCCCAGGTCCTTTCCGTCGTAGATGACCCTTCCTCCCGTGGGATGCTCCAGGCCCACCAGCTGGCGTCCCAAAGTAGATTTGCCGCAGCCGGATTCTCCCACCAGTCCCAGCGTCTCCCCCTCAAACAGCTGAAAGGATACGCCGTCCACAGCCCGCACCACGCCGGCGGAACGGGAAAACATGCCTGACTTAGCCGTATAGTATTTTTTCAGTCCCTCTGCCGAAAGCAGAGGAATACGCGTTTTATCAGCCATCCGCCAGCACCTCCTCCGCCCGGCAGCAGCGCACAGTATGGGAATCCCCAACCGTTATCTCCTGCTGGGGCTCTGTGCACATCCCGGCCCTGTAGGGACATCTCCTTGCGAAACGGCAGCCCCGTATTCTGTCATAGTGCTCCGGCACAATTCCCTCTATGGATTCCAGTCTTCTGTCCTCATCATCCCGGATGCCGGGCACGGAGCGCAGAAGAGCCCTGGTATAAGGATGGGACGGATGGTCAAACAGCTCCAGGACACGGGCCTGCTCAATGAGCTGGCCTGCATACATCACCAGTACCCGGTCAGCCATCTGGGCCACCAATCCCATGTCGTGGGTGATAAGCAGCACCGCCATGCCCATCTCCTCCTTAAGCTCCAGAATCAGCTCCATAATCTGGGCCTGAATCGTCACATCCAGGGCTGTGGTGGGCTCGTCGGCAATCAGAAGGGACGGATTGCAGGAAAGAGCCATTGCAATCATGACGCGCTGGCGCATCCCCCCTGACAGCAGGTGAGGGTATTTTTTCATGACCGAAAGGGTATCCGGCAGCCCCACCTTCTTAAGAAGATACAATGCCCGTTCCCTGGCCTCATCCTTTCCCAGCCCCATATGGGCGCGGATACTCTCCGTCATCTGGCTTCCAATGGTAAATACAGGGTTAAGGGAGGTAAGGGGGTCCTGGAATATCATGGTCAGGCGGTCTCCCCTGACTTCGTCCAGCTCCCTCTCAGTCATGGAGAGCAAATCCTTTCCCTCAAACAGGACCTGGCCGCTGGTCACCTTCCCGCCTTTTCCCAAAAGTCCCATGACAGACAGGGATGTGACACTCTTTCCGCAGCCGGACTCCCCCACAATACAGACCACTTCCCCTGAATCCACATGGAATCCCACATGGTCCACACCTATATTCTTCCCCCCGTCGCCGGAAAATGTGACTTCCAGATTCGCGACTTCCAGAATATGTGACATACTGTTTCCTCATTTCTTCATATTAATCGCTGATTTCCCATGAATGAAGATACCCAGAGAGCATATGCCCTCCGGGAATCCGTTCACTCTTTCTGATTATTGGGTTGTCCTGACGGGACCCATCCTACCTGGACACATCCCACTGCTCCACATGGTTGAGGAAGCCATAGACACTGGGCTTAACTCCGGTCAGACGTTTATTGGCTGCCGCCATGGTCTTGATAATGTAGGCGGAAAACATAGGCACATCTTCCTGGACATTTCTGTCCACAATCCCATACAATTCTTTCAGCTTGTCCTTGTCATTTGTCAGGGCCACATTTGCCAAGGCTTCCTCCACCTCCGGATTGGTATAGCCGGTCCAGCTTCCCTCACCCCCTAATAGCCAGGCAACATCCGCGTAGGGGTCCACCGGCGGATAGGTGTACTGTACGGCCAGCACGTCGAAATCCCCGCTGGAGGCAGTGCTCATCAGGGTATTGATATCCATGGTCTGGATATCTGCCTTGATGCCCACCGCAGCCCACTGGGCAGCCATGACAGAAGCCGCATTCACAAAGGTGCTGTCCCCCGAGTCAATACAGAAACGGATGCTCTTATTCTGGTCCCATCCGCTCTCCGCCAGCAGGCTCTTTGCCTTTTCCGGGTCATAGGAAACAGGCTCCAGGGAACTGTCAAAATAAGGACTGGCAGATGACAGGAAACCGTCCACCACTTCTCCGTTTCCCTTTAAAAGCTGGTCCAGAAGCTGGTTCCGGTCCACTGCATACAGCATGGCCTGACGCACCCTTGCATCGGTGATTCTGGCTGTGTTGATGAACACGGACTGGTTGGTAATGGGGTCGCCGTAAGAGACTTCCACGTTCTCCAGCGCCGACACGCTCTCATAATCCTCCAGCGGAATGGTGCTCATGGTGTTCTGGGTAATGTCGATTTCCCCGGACTTAAGGCCTGCATAGAGCTGGCTGCCTTCCACGATTTTTATATTAAGGCGCTCAATCCCGGGAGCACCCTTCCAGTAATCCTTGTTGGCCTCATAGGACACATAGTGGTCACGGTCAAATTCAGTTACCTTATAGGGACCGCTCACCACGTCCGGATGGCTGAACCATGGGTCTGAAGCCAGCGCCTTCTCGTCAATATCCCCTATCACATGCTTTGGAAGGGGCATGAGATAGCGGGCATAGGAGCTGTTAAAGGTTATTAGGGACATGGGTGCCTTGGTGGTAAAACGAACAGTCTTATCATCCACCCTGGTAATCCCCTCCACATGGTCAGCCCCTTCTTCCACAAAGCCGTCGTCTCCAACGCCTTCAAATACATAATACATCATGGCCGGGTTTCCAATAACCGGGCTGCACAGCCTGAGGGCCGTGTACACCACATCATCCGCCGTAACCGGAGTCCCGTCGGACCATACCGCCTTATCGTCAATGTGCACCAGGAAATTCCTCTCATCCTCCGCTGTCACGGAATCTGCCAGCATTCCCTCAAACTCCATGTTCTGGTCCAGTTCCATCAGCGGCAGAAACATGAGGCCCGTGGCATATTTATTCATCTCCACACCGTCCATCAGCAGCGGATTCAGCGTATTAAGGGAGCTGGTCACGCCAATGTTGACGATTTTCCCGCCGTCAGAGGCAGCTGCCTGGGTCTGACCTGACTCCGTCTGCCCTGACGGCTGGCTGCCGCCTTTGCCCGCGCATCCTGCTGCTGACAGAACCATAACCGCAGATACAGCCAGGGCAAGACATCTGCCTGCCATTCTTCCTGCTGTTCCTTTTGTATATTTCATAAATCTCCTCCTTAAAACCATGGAGCGCCCATAGATGCGCCCCGGCCGCCGGCACCTATTGTACATCTCTGCACAGCGCGGCGCTGAGTCATGTGACAAAACCACACTATTCATAGTAAATTAGTATGGTTTTATTTATATCATTACATGCTATAAATGTCAATAGCTCAATCCCCCCGGCTTTCAAAATAAAGTGGAAATTTACTCCAAACTGCTATAGAATAAAGGTAGAAAGCGTAAAAGGAGCAACGTATGTCGGATTATTTCATATCACAAATCAGCCCCAAAGACAAAGCCGCCAGCCAGCAGCTGGACCGGCTGCTGACAGCAGAAGGCATCCGCAGGGACGGTAACCTGGACTATACCTGCGGCATGTTTGATGAGGACATGAATCTGATAGCCACCGGCAGCTGTTTTGGCAATACGCTCCGGTGTATGGCCGTGAGCAGCAGCCATCAGGGCGAGGGGCTTATGAACCAAATCATGACCCATCTTATGGAAATTCAGGTATCCCGCGGAAATACCCACCTGTTCCTGTATACAAAATGCAGTTCCGCCCGTTTCTTTGGGGACCTTGGTTTCTATGAAATTGCACGGATAGACGGCCAGGTGGTTTTTATGGAAAACCGGAGAAATGGATTTTCCTCCTATTTACAGAGGCTCTCCGGGGAGTCCGGCATCCATGCCCCCCGTGAAAGATGCGCTGCCCTGGTGATGAACGCCAATCCCTTCACCCTCGGCCATCTGTATCTGACAGAACGGGCAGCGGAGGAAAATGACACTGTCCACCTGTTCATGGTCAGCGAGGAGGCAAGCCTTGTGCCCTTCCAGGTGCGCAGGCGCCTGGTAATGGAGGGTACCGCCCACCTGAGCAATCTCATATATCATGACAGCGGCCCCTATATCATCAGCAGCGCCACCTTTCCCAGCTACTTCCAAAAAGACATGGACGCTGTCATTGAAAGCCATGCGCGGCTGGACCTGGCCATCTTTGCAAAAATCGCCGCCGCCCTGGGAATCCGCAGACGCTACGTGGGTGAGGAGCCTCACAGCCAGGTAACAGGTATCTATAACCGGATTATGGAAACAGAACTGCCAAAAGCCGGAATCCAATGCACTGTTATCCCCCGCATACAGCAGAACGGCGCTGCCATCAGCGCTTCCACAGTCCGCAGGGCTATCAAGGAAAACCAGATGGAGCTTCTGCCGTCCCTTGTGCCGCCATCCACCCTGAGGTACCTGCTCAGTGAGGAAGCTGTCCCTGTTCTTAGCAGAATCCGCCAGGCAGAAGATGTGGTGCACTATTAATCAGGACAAACCATATCCAATAAAAGTAAAAACCAGGATAGCCATCCCCTCCGCATTATGGTACAATGCCTTATAATAAACAAACCAAACTCTCAATGAGGTAACGGAGGTATTCTTATGGATATGAACGTGATGCTGATTATCGTACAGGAGAATGACGCAGAGGCCCTGGCATCTGCATTTAAGAGAAACCAGATTCAGGCCACCAGGATAGACGCCAAGGGACTGGTGTCCAGCAGGAAACTCAATGTATTCCTGGTTGGCACAGAACGGATAGACGAGGTATTGCAGATGGTATCCTCCAACTGCAAAGAGCGCGCCGTGGAGATAGAGGACCAGGAATACAACGGCCACATGTTTGTGGATGTGCAGAAGACTATCGTCATAGGGGGCGCTACCATCTTCATCATGGGCGAGGCCAGATTGGTGAAGGTCAAGGGGGGATGCTGCGGGGATTAGCAAAAAAACGGGACTCCATATGCAATATATGGAATCCCGTTATCTTTTACGCTTTAATCCCTGCAAAATTAAACCATTAATCGCAGGTATACGGCATCAGAGCGATGTGACGTGCGCGCTTGATAGCTACAGTCAGGGCTCTCTGGTGCTTTGCACAGTTGCCTGTGATACGGCGGGGAAGGATTTTCCCTCTCTCGGATACGTATCTCTTTAACTTGTTAACATCCTTGTAATCGATGGTTCCGTTCTTATCTCCACAGAATACACAAACTTTTTTTCTTCTGCGCATTCCGCCTGGTCTTCTCATCTTAGCGCCATCTGGTCTGTCTGTTTTATTAAATGCCATTGGTGTTGTCCTCCTTTATTATTAACCATGGAACATTCTAGTTAAATGGAAGTCCTTCGTCCTCCACTCCGTCAGGAATGTTCATAAACCCATCACCAATCGCACTGGTAGGAGCCGGTCTCTGAGACGGAGCTGCCTGGGCATATCCTCCCATATCAGATGCCGCACCCTTACTGTCTGCGAATTCCTGGTCATCCAAAATGACCTCGGTGGTGTATACTTTCTGACCTTCTTTATTTACATAGCTACCTGTCTGGATTCTGCCTGACACAAGCACCCGCATTCCCTGACGGAAATACTTCTCGGCGAACTCGGCAGCGCGGTCAAATGCAACACAGTTGATAAAATCGGCTGTCTGCTGGTCTGAAGAACTGTCCTGGTTCCTGCGGCCCCTTCTGTCCACTGCAAGTGAGTACCTGGCAATGGCCATGGAACGCTCTCCCTGTGAATATCTGACTTCCGGGTCTCTTGTCAATCTTCCCATTAAGATAACTCTGTTCATACGGTCACACTTCCTTTTTCTCTCCCGCCACAGGCGGTCTGGGTATCTCTTATGCCTCTGTCTTAACGCATAAGTATCTGATTACTGGTTCCATAATACGAATGTGAGCCTCTACTTCATTCGGGCATACAGAATCAGACTCGAACTGGATGAAGTAGTAGTAAGCTTCGTGCATCTTCTGAATCTCGTAAGCAAGTCTCTTCTTGCCCCATTCATCTACATTTGTTACAGTGCCGCCGAAACGGGTGATGTAACCCTTTACCTTTTCGATTGCTGCTGCACGCTGCTCGTCTTCCAGCTTCACATTCAGAACAACGGTTAATTCATACTTGTTCATCTTGCTTTACCTCCTTGTGGTCTCTGGCCCCTGCTTTCAGTAACAGGAGCAAGGATATAATATGTCACGGAGTATTATTTTAACAAATTCCCGGGACAAATGCAAGATGTTTTTTGTTTTTTATTACGTTTTATTACGCTTTTATGGCGGATTTCAGGATATTTCCCCTGACAGCGCCCTAAGAACCCGCGTTTGCCTTGGTAAGCCCTCTGGTATTTTTCTCCACCAGCCTGCGGGCAATCATAATCTGATGTCCGCATCCCATGCATTTGAGCCGGAAATCAGCTCCCACCCTGAGGATTTCCCACTGGCTGCTGCCGCAGGGATGGGTTTTTTTGAGCTTTACTATGTCCCCTACTTCATAATTCAACTTTTCGTTCATGTACGCGACTCCATTTCTGTATATCGGTCTGACCGCCGCCCGGCTGTCACGCTTTCAGAATGCCTTCTATCCCAGCCAGTTCCTCCTGGCTGAATGTCAGGTTTGCCAAAGCCTTTGCATTATCCTCCAGCTGGGCAATGCTGCTGGCCCCTATGAGCACGCTGGTAACTTCCTTCCTGCGGAGCACCCAGGCCAGGGCCATCTGCGCCAGGGACTGTCCCCGCTCCCCGGCCACTCTGTCCAGGGCTCTTATTTTAGCCAGCTTGTCCTCTGTCAGGTATCTTCCGCCTATGGTGGTCCCTTTCCTGGAAGCCCTGGAGCCTTCCGGTATCCCTTTCAGATACCTTCCTGTCAGAGCGCCCTGAGCCAGGGGGCTGTAGCATATGCAGCCCACGCCCTGACGGTCCAGAAGCTCCAGAAGTCCGTCCTCCACCCAGCGCTCAAACATATTGTACCTGGGCTGGTGAAGCAGGCAGGGTGTTTTGTTCTCCTTCAGGATGCGGATGGCTGCCTCTGCCTCCTCTGCCTGATAATTGGAAATTCCCACATACAGGGCCTTTCCCCGGCGCACTATGTCGGACAGGGCCTCCATGGTTTCCTCCAGAGGCGTATCCGGGTCCGGACGGTGGTGGTAAAATACATCCACATATTCCAGCCCCATACGCTTTAAGCTGGAATCCAGGCTGGCCATAAGGTACTTCCTGGAACCCCAGTTGCCGTAGGGTCCGGGCCAGAAGTCAAATCCTGCCTTTGTGGATATAAACAGCTCATCCCTGTACCTTCCCAGGCCGTCCCGAAGAGCGGCTCCGAAATTCTCCTCCGCCCTGCCCACTGCCGGAAACCCATAATTGTTGGCCAGGTCAAAATGGGTGATTCCCATATCGAATGCCCTGAAGAGAACTGCCTCCTGTTCCTCCAGGCTCTTTTCCAGCCCAAAATTCTGCCACAGTCCCAGGGATATCCTTGGAAGCAGGATACCGCTCCTGCCGCTGCGCTTATATTCCATTGTGTTATATCTGTTCTCTGCCGCCTGATACATCTGCTGTTCCTTCCTTTCCTGTCCGATTGTGGGTTTGAAAATAACGTTCCGCCAGATGCACGTCACCCATTACGGGAGTTTGGGTCCCCATGAAGGAGGCGCAGCGGGCGGCGGAAATGAAATTTCAAACTGCCCCTAGTCAACCACAGCCCCAAGTACCTCCCCGATACGGTGGCTGATAACCAAATCCGCCTGGGAGTCCCGTGAAGTGGCCGCTTTATTGATGAGCACCAGCTTATTGCCCCTGTAATAATCAATCAGCCCGGCCGCAGGATATACTACCAGGGAGGTTCCTCCTATGATAAGCATGTCCGCATGTCTGATATAATCCACGGCTTTCTGCAGGGTCCTGTTGTCCAGCCCCTCCTCATAAAGGACCACGTCCGGTTTAATCACGCCGCCGCAGCTGCAGCGGGGCACGCCCTGTCTTGCTGCAATGTAGTCCAAATCATAAAACTGTCCGCATCTGGTGCAGTAATTCCTATGTACACTGCCATGGAGCTCCAGCACCTCCCTGCTTCCCGCCATCTGGTGAAGGCCGTCTATGTTCTGGGTAATGACTGCCTTAAGCTTTCCCCTGTCCTCCAGCCGTGCCAGGGCCTTATGGGCTTCGTTGGGAGCAGCCCCGGCAAAGAGCATCCTGTCCTTATAAAAGCGGTAAAACTCCTCCGGATACCGCATATAAAAGCTATGGCTGATGATAGTCTCAGGCGGGTATTTGTATTGCTGGTTATAAAGCCCATCCACGCTGCGGAAATCCGGAATCCCGCTTTCCGTGGATACTCCGGCCCCGCCAAAGAACACAATGTTACCGCTGCCGTCAATCCATTCCTTTAACTGCTGCCATTTTTCATCCATAACATTCCCCTCCTGATTCTGCCGTCCCGCTCATAATATATTCACAGACCGCATCTTTGGCCGCCGCGCTCCGCCTGTCCTGGGGACCGCACCCCGGCCGCCAGACTCCGGCTGTCCCGCGGTCCGGCTCCGCCGCTGCTACACAACCTCATCCAGATACACGCCGTCCAGGGCCCGCACATACGCGCACCAGAAAGGCGCTCCGTCCTGACTTCCATCCGCCAGCTCCTCCAGGGTTCTGTATCCAAAGAGCCATGACGCCAGCTGTTCTATGGTTATATCCAAAACCTCCGAGGACACCAGTGTACCCGGAAAAACAGGCTCCCCGGCGTCTTCCCTGGCATGGACCGCTGACAGGGACACCCCCCTCTTTGTAAGGGACGACCCGTTTCCGTCTATTTTCCATTTCCACAAACCGCTGTTTTCCGGTATCAACGGGTCATGAATATTGACCATCACATCCATGGCAGGGCAGGGACACCCTTCATCCAGGACAATGGCTTCCATAAAGGACATCACATCGGTGATGCGGGCCATGATGGCCGGCCTGGGCGGGTGCTGGGAATTGTCCGGTTCCAGCCATTCATCCCTGCCTGCGTACAGGAACCTCTGGCTCTGCTTTTTAAGACCCCAAAGTGCCTGGAATGCCTGGAGTGCCCCTGTGCCGTCGTACCATCCGTATATGTTTCCGGCCTCGCTGTCCAGCTCAGCCTGAAGCATCTCCATATAGTCCCGGTCACGCAGCGCATACACCTGGAACCGTGAAGACAGCCAATGGTTCATCCAGCCGGCCAGGGAGGAACAGAGATTCCCGTCCAGCCTCAGTTCCCGCCTGTGAAGGCATTTCTGCGCCTCAGGCCCCAGCCTGTAGCGGGGCTGGTCAAATATATACCGGAATCCAAAGGGCCTGTATATATCCGGCGACGCCGGCATGAGGTAGCAGAAGGGTTTCCTGTCCTGATGCATGTCATCCAGCATCCTCATGAGCACATCCCTCATGTGTCCGCGGTGACGGCTGTCCGCTGCCGTGGCAACCCCCACAATATAATCCAGGTTCCACATCTTCTTTCCCACATTTACCCTGTACGGATTCATATGGGCCATGGTAACGATACGGCCCCTGTCATCCTCCTTCACCAGTACAGCGCTCTGTAATATCTTTTTATCAAAATAATAGTCTGCAAATTCCCTGGAATCCTCCGGAAATGCTTCCTCCCACAGGGGCCTGCACGCCCCGAACTCACGTTTCTCCAAATACCGAATCATCGTTCCCTCACCATATATTTTCTTGCAAACCCAATGGGATTATAACTCATTTTGGCTTTTCTAAGGCCCTCCATCCCCACATCGTCCTCCCTGTTCACCAGCTCGGCCTCGGGGAATTCATTTACCAGGAACTGCTGGTTGATAAACTGGTACAGTCCCCTGATTTCAGGATTGGCCTTCTCAATGTGGATGACAGCCATATTCTCCCGTACATTCAGGCTTCCAATGGTAAATGCCTCCAGCTGCCCGTCGATATAAACCCCTGCCATCCTCACATAGAGGCTGGAACAGTTCTTAAGTATGTCGTGAATGCCTGCCACCTCATAGTCCAGGGACAGCTCCATGGCGCCCACTTCCTCCTTGTGCTGCCTCCAGCGCTCCATGAACTGCCACACCTCATGCCGGTCGGAACAGCAGAGACGCCTGTACTCATATCTGCCTTCGTACGTGCGTTTAAAGCCGTTCAGATGGTTTCTCTTCTTGACGAACTTCTTCCCTTCCAGCTTTCTCAGTTCCTCGCCGCTGTAGAGATAGTCCTTTAAATCCACCTGTTCTTCCACCTCGAACAGGGCCGGGTCCAGATTAAGGTATTGGACCGCCTCCTCATCGGCCAGGGAAATATAGAACGGCTTATGGAGCACCCCTGAAAAATAGTCCACCATCTGCTGAAAGAAATAAGGCAAATCCTCCTCCCTGCACAGAGGCATGGCAGTGGAAACCTGTCCGTCCTTTTCCATGAGCCACAGGACGGCTCTTCCCTCGCTCACCGCACACCGTACATGATAATAGTCCTTCCACAAAAAACTGTCCAGAAACACGCTGTCGCATGTCTTATTGGGCCTCAGCCCATAAAAGGGCCGGAGCCTGTCTATATCCCCGGCCACTACCGGCTTAAAATCCAAATCCATAGTATAACAACCTCTTTTCATTTAACTTCTGATAGTATACCATAAAACCGGGTTCTATAACAGTTTTTTTGCTTCACAGGAAAAAGACCTGGAAGCCTTTTTGTTTCCAGGTCTCTTTTAATTCCCAGACTTCTTTTTTCCAGAGCTGCCCGGCCTCTCTCGGCGGAATCCGGCCCTACAAGCCCTGGGCAATCTCTTTCACCAGCAGCAGCCTCTGCCCCTGTTTCACCTGGTCGTCAGCCAGTTCATTGGTGGATATGATATTGCCAACGGTTGTATGGAATTTTTTTGCGATTCCCCACAGGCTGTCTTCCGGCTGTACAATGTATCCCACGATTCCCGGCAGCTCCTGCAGCTTCTCCAAATCCATGGGGTGGATGGCAGCTCCTGTAATCACGGGTTCGCACACAGGCTGCAGCACCAGGAAATCCAGGGCAATCACAGCCTTCACTTCCACCATATCCCCGCCCATCATCACTGCGCTGAGCTGTTCCAGGCCCGCGTCCAGCTGGTATACGCTGTCCTCCCGGATTCCTCTGGCCTCGGCCACGCAGTGGAAGGGCACCTGCTCCACAGAGGACTGGACCGGTGACGTGTCGTCGCTGGTAAGGTATAACAGGGTCACCTCCAGCACGCCGTCAATTTCCAGACAGTCATCCCCGATTTCCACCTCATCCAGCTTGATGGTCCCCTCGTTGTGGCAAATCTGAAGAATCCGCTCAGCCTGGGGCAGACTCAGCTTCTCCGCCACCTTGGACTTGCACACATTCCTGGTCAGTATCTGGTCGAAACAGGCATCCGAACGGTTCAGCTCTATTTCCCGGTTGTTGGAGTACATGTCGCTTAAGAGCTCCACTTCCTCCTCCTCATAGAGCTTGATATCCAGCTCCAGCACCGCGTCCACGTCCATTTCCCGCATTTCCCCGTCATAGTCGGGCTTGGCTTCCATATCCTTATGGGCCAGGCGCACGGTCACCATGGGAATCTGCTCCTCCTTCACATCGCTCATTTCCATGTCCCCTGAAAATGGTATGGTCTCCTCCAGCCACTGGACAGGCATATTTTCATCCTCTGCCCCGTAAATGACAAACACGCTCAGTTCGCCGTCCAGATGAAGCCTGCCGTCCAGGGGTTTCGCCGTCACGTCCCTCAGCTTCATCTCCCGCCATAATAACTGCCCTATGTTGGGCTTGCCTCCGGTAAGGCTCAGTTCCTCCTTAATCCGGTATGTATCCTTGCGCCTTACAGCAATGGCCGCTGCATTGGCCGTGCGTTTCAGCGTCTCCACCTGCACCTGTCCCGCCCCGTCCGTGTCAGACATACCGGCCCCGGCGGGCCGGCTGCTGTTTTCCATGTCCACATCCACGGCTGCTTCCACATCCCTCAGGGTCTCCACCCGCACCTGAAGGGTTATAATGGCCTGGACCCCCAGTTTCCTGGAATTAATCATATCCGTGTTAAGGTCCTCCAGCATCCAGTTAAGGCCCACATAATCCTTTTCCTCCAGTCCCTGGACATTGACCACCTCTTCAAAGGGAATATTGCCGCCCAGAGTCTGGAGTCCGCCGCTCTCCTTCCGGTAAAGCACCTGGAATTCCAGCTTGCCCTTTACCGCCACCTTATCTCCCTGGTTCTTCACTGTCTCAATCTGTATCTCGCCGGTGTCCAGCATGACCTGCTCCATATCATCCAGGGTATCCGGTACAATAAAGTCATCATCCAGGGTAATCTGCGTGGTTACGTTGCCCTTCCATTGGTTCATATGTATCTGCTTCTTTATTAATTCCATAAAAAACACCTGCCATCTCTCATAGTCTTTTAGAAAAATCTATGCGGACAGCAGGTGATTTATGCTCTTTTTCTATCTTTCATCGTATTCGTCCATGAAATGGCGGCGGACCCCGTCCTTTACATAGCCAAGGCAGGCATCCAGGTTGATGTTCTCAACGCTTTTCATGATATTGGCGTCTATAAAGGGGCTGGTTTTTCTGAGGGAACGGATAAGTTCCTTCATCTCCTGGCGCTTGGAGGTGTGGACAATGCCGGCCGCCTCCCCCGCCATTCCCCTGGCCGCCTGTTCCTCTGCAATCTGCTCCGTAAACCGGCAGGCGCACTGCAGGAAATGCAGGCTGTTGTAATCCTTCCAGGCCAGTATATCCTCTTCCTTTACATAATACAGGGGGCGGATTAACTCCATGCCCTGAAAATTGGTGCTGTGAAGCTTGGGCATCATGGTGTTAATCTGGCCTCCGTAAAGGATTCCCATAAGAATGGTCTCAATCACGTCGTCAAAATGATGACCCAATGCTATTTTATTGCAGCCCAGCTCCCTGGCATGGGCGTACAGATATCCCCTTCTCATGCGGGCGCACAGGTAACAGGGCGACTGCTTCACGTCCACCACAATGTCAAATATATCTGAATCAAAGATGCGCACAGGTATATTCATAAGGGCTGCATTATCTTCAATAAGCTTTCTGTTGTCCGGATTGTACCCCGGGTCCATGACAATGAACTCCAGCTCAAAATCCGTCCGGCTCTGGCGCTTCAACTGCTGGAGGCATTTGGCCAGAAGCATGGAATCCTTTCCTCCGGATATGCAGACAGCCACCTTGTCGCCGTCCTTTATCATCTCATAATCCTGAAGCCCCCTGACAAAGGGGCGCCATATCTCCCTGCGGAACGCTTTGATGATGCTCCGCTCTATATTTACATGGGGTGCTTCCTGTTTCATGTGCAGTGTATCTTCTCCTGGGTGGGTTATTTTTCCGTATCAGCCGGCCTGGATTGGGCATCTTTCCGGGCATCCCTTAAGGCGTCCTTCAGGAAACCAATCTCCTTCTCCATCTGCTCCATACGCCGTTTCATACCTTCATACTCTTCGGGCGTCAGACTCTTCTTTTCCTTTGGTATGGTAACGCCATCCTTCTTGATTGCGCGGGCGGGTATGCCGACAGCGGTCACATTATCCTCCAATGGCTTCAGCAAAACTGCATTGGCTGCAATGGAACAGTTATCGCCAACCTCAAACGCGCCCAGGATTTTGGCGCCTGCGCCTACCATTACATTATTGCCCAGGGTGGGATGGCGTTTCCCCTTCTTGGTACCCACGCCGCCCAGGGTAACGCCCTGGTAAATGGTGCAGTTATCACCCACCACAGTGGTCTCGCCGATAACCACCCCGCATCCGTGGTCAATCAGGATGCCGTGTCCCAGCCGGGCGCCCGGGTGAATCTCAATAAGAGTAAAAAAACGGGCAATCTGGGAAATCAACCTGGCAATGAAAAACATCCTGTGGTTATAAAACCAGTGGGCAAACCGGTGCCATATAAGGGCATGGACTCCCTGGTACAGAAGAAATACCTCCAGGGCATTGCGGGCAGCGGGGTCACGTTCCTGTACGGCCTTGATGTCAAGCCATATGTCCTTGAATATCATATTTACTCCAGCCTTTCTTTAACAAGTTAACACAATGCTACGGTAATACGACATTTTCCTAAAAAGATTAAATATCGTATAGTATAGCATATGATATTCAAATTAAAAAGAGCTTTTTACACTTTACAACCTGTTTCATAGCTCTTTTCAGGCTTTTGTCTCCCCCCTGCCCTTTTATACTACTGGAATACCACAGGATTCTCCAGATACTCGGTTCTGATTACAATATATGGAAATGACTGTTCCGCGCCGGCGTTCTCCCCCTTTTCAGGTCCCTTCAGCTCTGTATTGATGACAATGGAGTTGTCGGTGAGATAGAGCTCGTTGACGCTGATGCTGTAACCCCCTGTGGGCTGTACGCCGTAACCCACTGCTATGTACAGATTCTGTTCATCGCTGTATGTGAGTTTAAACGGCTGCTGCTGTTTCTCAGCAATCAGATTCTTAAGCTCATCCGGCACATCCATATCGCCTGCCACTGTGAAATCCAGGTCCCTGACCTTATCTCCGCTGTCCTTTGATGCAGAACAGCCGGCCAGCCACAGGGTCATGGCAAACAGCATCATGAGCCCAAGGTACACGTTACCCTTAATCGTTCCTTTCATGTTAAAAACCTCCCGGAATATATGATACAATTACTATCAATATATTCCGGGAGGCTCTGATTATGCGTTGAAATGCCCGCTATACTATTTTCCTGATCCAGCCCTCAGGCGCTTCGATGGTGCCCATCTGAATGCCGGTAAGGGTATCGTACAGCTTCCTGGTAACAGGTCCCATGGCGTCCATGCCGCTTGGGAAGCAGATTTCCCTGCCGTGGTCCACAATCTTGCCCACAGGGGAGATGACGGCTGCTGTTCCGCACAGTCCGCACTCTGCAAAATCATCCAGTTCAGAAAGCTTCACAGGTCTCTGGGTCACCTTAAGGCCCAGATAATGTTCTGCCACATACACAAGGGAACGCCTTGTAATGGATGGAAGGATGGAATCAGACTGAGGCGTCACCACCTGGCCGTCCTTTGTGACAAACAGGAAATTGGCTCCGCCTGTCTCCTCGATATATGTCCTGGTACCCGGGTCCAGGAACACGTTCTCGTCATATCCTGCTGCATGGGCCGTGACAGATGCGTGAAGGCTCATGGCGTAGTTCAGTCCGGCCTTTACATGTCCGGTGCCGTTGGGTGCTGCGCGGTCAAAATCGCTGACGCAGAGAGTCAGAGGTTTTGCGCCTCCCTTAAAGTATGGGCCCACGGGCGTTCCAAAAAGTCTGAACTGGTACTCCTGGGAAGGCTTGACGCCGATAACAGGACCTGAGGCAAACATATAGGGTCTGAGGTAAAGGGTTGCTCCGCTTCCGAATGGAGGCACCCAGGCAGCGTTGGCCTTAACCACCAGGTCCACTGCCTCCAGGAATCTCTCCTTGGGGAAGGGCGGCATCTCCAGCCTTCTGGCGGAATTCATCATACGCTCTGCATTCAGGTCAGGGCGGAATGTGACAATGCTTCCATCCTCAGTTGTATAAGCCTTAAGGCCCTCAAAAATCTCCTGGCAGTACTGAAGAATACCCGCACACTCATTAATCACCACATTGGGGTCAGAGGTCATGGCGCCCTCATCCCATGCTCCGTCTTTATAATTCGCCACATAGCGCTTGTCCGTGGGCATATAGGAAAATCCGATATTTCCCCAGTCCAGGTCTTTCTTTTCCATAGTCAATTCCTCCATTCGGGTAGATATAAAATGTATTTTGAACACAATTATAATCGTATTAATCCGCAAAATCAATGGGTTCCTCGCAAATATACTATACAATTCCTGCATATCAGCCATAACCTCTCCTGTAATTCACATTCCCCATAAACACCTGGCAGCTGCATTGCGAAACCCGGCAAACTGTGTTAAGTTATAAAATAGGAATGAACCAACGCAAGGAGATGTGCATACATGGCCAAGAAAAACGCCCGCAACACCCGCGGAAAGATTGTAAACGCAGCATGGCAGCTGTTCTATGAGCAGGGATATGAAGATACCACGGTGGAGGAAATCATCGAACTCTCTCGTACCTCCAAAGGGTCCTTTTACCACTACTTCGACGGTAAGGACGCGCTTCTCAGCACCCTGAGCCTGCTCTTTGACGAGAAATACGAGGAACTTATGGATACCCTTACGCCGGAGATGTCTGCCATGGACAAGCTCCTCTTTCTAAACAGCGAACTTTTCGGAATGATTGAGAACAGCATATCCCTGGACCTGCTGGCCCGCCTTCTCTCCACCCAGCTGGTCACCTCCGGCGAAAAGCACCTGCTGGACCACAACCGGACCTATTATAAGCTGCTCCGCAGAATCATTGCCCAGGGACAGGAATCCGGAGAACTGAACGCTGAGACAAGTGTCAATGAGATGGTCAAGCTTTACGCCCTGTCGGAACGCGCCCTGTTGTACGACTGGTGCCTGTGCGCAGGCGAATATTCCCTGCGCAGATACAGCGCCTCTGTCATGCCTGCGTTCCTGAGCAGTTTTCTGCCCAGGTGAGGACACGGTTATATCCGGCACCCTTACCCTGCCTGCTGCTTGGTCTTAATCCTGCACCGGCAGGCAGGGCCTGTTTGTATCCTATATCTGTTTGGTTATATGTATAATTATTTTTTCTCTTATATTGTTCCATAATCGTCTAGTAATATTTTATTGTAAATGCGTCATTTTTTCTCTAATTCTTAATCTTTAGTCTAGTATTTAGTCTATACTTTGTTCTGTATTGCGTTCCACCCATCCCCATGCTATAATGTCAACATTATGTCTGTTTTCCGCAAAGGAACACATAACAGGAGGGTAATCATGAGTACTGGACAAATAGGAATCCTGGCAGCCATTGTCGTGTATCTGGCAGCCATGGTGTATGTAGGTTTTTATTTCAGCAAAAAAGGCGGCGGTGATTCCGCCGACGAATTCTACCTGGGCGGCCGTAAACTGGGCGCCCTGGTAACTGCCATGAGCGCCGAGGCATCGGATATGAGCAGCTGGCTTCTCATGGGCCTGCCGGGAGTCGCATACCTGACCGGCATCGCAGACGCAGGCTGGACCGCCATCGGCCTGGCCGTGGGTACATACCTCAACTGGCTGATTGTGGCCAAGCGCCTTCGCCGCTATTCCGTTGTCTGCAAAGCCATCACCATACCGGACTTCTTCTCCCGCCGTTACCGGGATGACAGGAACATATTAATGTGCATTGCCGCCATTGTAATCCTGATTTTCTTTATCCCCTATACCGCATCGGGCTTCAAGGCTGTGGGAACCCTGTTCAACAGTCTGTTCGGCGTGAATTACCATGTGGCAATGATAGCCGGTGCCGTGGTCATCATCGGATACACGGTCATGGGCGGCTTCATGGCAGTGTCCACCACGGACCTGATTCAGAGCATTGTCATGAGTATTGCGCTGGTTATCATTGTATTCTTTGGCATCCATGTGGCCGGAGGCTGGAGCGCGGTGGCTGACAATGCCCGTTCCCTGGCAGGATATCTGAGCATGACACATATCCACAGCATGGCTGACAACACAGCGTCCCCCTATGGTTTTATAACCATATTGTCCACCCTTGCATGGGGACTGGGATATTTCGGAATGCCCCATATCCTTCTCCGATTCATGGCCATCAGCCATGAGGATAAGCTGAAAACATCACGCCGCATTGCATCTGTCTGGGTTGTCATCTCCATGTTCGTGGCCATCCTCATTGGTATCATCGGATACGGCGCATCTGTGGCCGGAAGCATTCCCATGTTCTCCTCCAGCTCTGAATCTGAGACTGTTATCATCCGGCTGGCGGATTTGCTGGGACGAAACGGAGTCCTGCTGTCTGTTGTGGCAGGGGTGGTACTGGCAGGTATCCTGGCCTGTACCATGTCCACAGCTGACTCCCAGCTGCTGACAGCTGCTTCAGGCGTATCGCAGAACCTGCTTCAGGACTTCCTGAAGATAAAAATGGATTCCAGGGCTTCCATGACAGCTGCCCGCCTTACCGTTGTGGGCATTGCCCTGGTGGCCATCCTGCTGGCCTGGAATCCCGACAGTTCGGTATTTACCATTGTCTCCTTTGCCTGGGCTGGTTTCGGCGCCTCCTTTGGTCCGGTAATGCTCTTTGCCCTGTTCTGGAAGCGCAGCAATCTAAAGGGCGCCCTGGCAGGCATGATTTCCGGAGGCATCATGGTGTTTGTGTGGAAATACGGCGTGCGCCCCTTGGGCGGCGCCTGGAATATTTATGAACTGCTTCCCGCCTTCATCGTGGCCTGCGTTGCCATTGTAGCCGTGTCGCTGATGACAGAAGCCCCGTCCAGAGAAATCTGCGATGAATATGATTCTGTGGGAAAATAGGACTGCATACAAAATACAAAAACCGCTGTTTTCAGATATGACTGTTTCTATCTGAAAATGGCGGTTTTCTCTTATCTATGGGTTTTCCATCTGCTGTTTATATGCCTGGCGTCTGCTTTTCTCCTGTGCCTTTTATTCCTCCTGCTTACTGCAGATAGCCAGTCTGTGCTGGTATTTCTCCCTGGTAGCCAACCCTCCCCGGATATGGCGCTCTGACTTATTCACATCCAGTACAATCCTGGCCTGGGCCGCCAGCCCCGGATTGATGTGCGCAAGCCTGTCAGTTACATCCTTATGTACCGTGGATTTGCTTATCCCAAATTTCTTCGCCGTCTGCCTTACCGTGGCATTGTGGTCTATGATGTAATTGGCGATGGCTACCGCACGTTCTTCAATATACTCCTTCAAAATGAGTCTCCTGAGGATTTTTTTATATCTTATGCAGGAGACAGAAGGATTAGCACATCCTGTACGGTTTCTGTCTTAAATTATTTTTAACTGTGCAGACGGTTTGACCGGCACCGCTGCCCTCTATCCCATCAATATCTCCACTGCCTCCCTAAGAGTCTCTGTTTCCCCTACATTTCCGGGAAATATGACATAAGGCGTCCCAGGGAAACGGCTCTCCGGTCCTGTGCGCCATACCGGTATGCCAGGGCGGATTTGTCCCAGAACCGTGGCACGCTTTACCCTCAGGGCCTTGGTCCCCACATCGCTGGAGGTGATGCCGCCCTTGGCCACCACAAAGGCGGGCCGTACCTTCAGCCTGCCCACCAGCGACTGGACTGCATCGGAAATCCTCACCGACCGCACCAAAGCCTCCTCAGGGCTGTCATGTTCCAGGGAGAGCAGCTTTCTCCTGGTATAAACCGCAACCGTCACGCCCCGGCTTATCAGCTCCTCCTCCCGGCTTATGACAGAGCTGATTTCCTCCTGGAATTTCTCCTCATCCAATACCAAATCAGAATTAAACTCAATGAACCGGATTCCCTCCACGTTTTTTAAGGCCTCCAGCTGGCTGGTGGTCTTTTTCGTATGGGAGCCCACCACTATGATTCCTCCTGTACGGCAGTTTCCTGACACCATCTCTTCCCTGGACAAAAGCGGCCTCTGGCTGATGGCGCCGAATTCCTTTACAAATCCCGCCGCTGTGCGGAACATGAACCTGCGCCCCTGGTTCATGGCATCGTAAAGGGCAATGCAGAACACCTTCAGGTCACAGGCATCCACTGCATTTACCACGATTTTCCCAAAATCATGGAGCGACAGCAGCTTCTTTGTAATAGCTGCATAATCCAGGCTGCGCAGCTCCTCCACAGAAACATCCAGCACCTCCCGGGCCGGGTATCTGCCGCCTGTCTTTTCCTCCACATATTCCTTTAAATTGGAACAATGGTATCCAAAGGTCTTATCCCCGGCAAACTCTGTCTCCCCCGCAGGTACAAGCTCATTCCCGTACTTTACATAGTGCACGTTTCCAATGGTAAAACGCCCGCCCTCCTTAAAATAAGGACAAATGATTTCCCCGTCAACAGCCCTTCCCCTGTATGTTTCCTCTGCCCCGGCCAGCAGCTCTGTCTCCAGGGGATAATGCCCCCTCAGGGTGGAATCTCCCCTGCTGACAATCACATAGTCAATTCCTGTCTCCTCTGACACCTTGGCCACGGTTTCCCCGATTTCCTGATGGGCCCTGGTGGTCTGCTCCACGGTAAATCCCCTGGAATTGGTCAGGATGTAAAACAGCTTTTTATCCTCCTCAAAGCCCCTCTTAACGCTGTCATAGGACCAATCCGTGTACACGGAAATGTCATGGACTGTCTGAACACCTGTGGGGTCGTCGTCCAGGACAATGATTTTATGTTTATCTTCCCGGCATTTTTCTTCCAGCAGGGCCTGTACGGTTTCCATATCCACTCCGGGGTACCGGTCTAATACAGATGCATTTAACATGGTTTGCATTCTCCTCTCTTCTATCTTCCGATGCAGAACAGGGACCTGGCCTCCTCCGGGGACATGGGTTCTTTATCCATGGCCCTGAGAAGCTTCACGGTCTTTTCCACAAGGGGTGCATTGGAGGAAACCCGGGTCTGCGCATCCAGGTAATTGCTGTCCTCAAATCCAATCCTTACGGTCCTGGCTCCCATGCCCACGGCGCCTGCCAGCAGAGAGAAATCCTTTCTGTGGGCCTGCGTAATGCCCCATATGGCGTTGGAAGGAATCATCTGAATCATGGCAGCCAGCGCCTGGGGCGTTGCCGGCGCTTCCCCCTCATGGCCCAGCACAATGCTGAATAAAACCGGGTCCGCAAAATCATATTTCCTCATCAGCTGCGCCATGGTCCAGGTATGGCCGATTTCAAATGTCTCCACCTCCGGGGTCTTTTTCTGCTTCAGGATTTCCCGGATGCAGTACTCCACATCGTCTATGGGATTGCAGTACACGTCCTTTCCCAGATTGGTGGAACCCACGTTCAGGGAACAGGCCTCCACCATATCGGAATACAGGGGGGCGCAGCGCTCCTGTATGTTCAGGTCCGACACCCCGCCTGTGGACACTTCGATGATAATATCCGAATCCCTGCGGATTAAGGCCAGCGTCTCCTCCAGTAATGTCATATCCGGCGTCAGACGGCCCTCCCTGTCCCTTACATGCAGGTGCACCATGGAAGCCCCCGCCTTATAGCACTGGTATACATCCTCTGCTATCTTCTCCGGTATAATGACCTTGTCCGTTGCAGCTACCGGTGCAACGGATACCAGAACCTTATTGTTTATATCTGTCATTTTTCCTGTCTCCTTCTTATGATTTTTCCCGGCCCAAAGCCTCTTCCCCGCCTTGAATCTTGTCTGCAATAATCATTTACGCATACAGTACCTGTGCAATCAATACCAGCGCATCCTCCCCTGTCTGGGCAATTCCGTGGGTGTCGCCGGGCTGGGCTGCGATGATATCCCCTTCCTCCAGATACTGCTCCTGTCCGTTGATGGTGTGGAGGGCCTTCCCCTTTACAATAACCATGGTCTCCATCTCACCCTCATGGGTATGGATGCCGATTGAGACGCCCGGATTCAGCGTATGGCGCACATAAGCCCTTCCCTTTCCCAGCATTTCCTCCTGTCCCATGAGGAGCTTTTCCATCCGGACAGTGCCGTTTCCGCCCATGCATCTGTCAATGGGCGTTATTTCCAAATCTTTTTTCTTCCTATATATCATATTAATTCTCCATTCTCTCAAAAAAATAAAGGGGCTGCTGCATCATTGACTCCAGACACACAATCTGTCCTGTTCCAGCCATCATGCAGCAACCGCCTTGCTATTCATCTTTTACTTTTGCCCAGTACTGGTAATGCTCCTCTACAATCGCATATATGCCTGACGAATCCCTGTCCTGCAGAAGCTTCACGATTCTGCGGTGCAGGTCCAGGAAGTTCTCCACTTCCCCGTCCAGGAATATCCTGTCTATGGTCACCATGCGGGAACGGCGCGTGATTTTATCCACATAATTACAGATGGACTGAAGCATCACATTTTCCGTGATTCCCACAATAGCCATATGGAACTGGACGTCCGCCTCAAAAAGGCTGCGTGCCTGGGGCGTCTCCATATGAGCCTGGTATTCCAGTTCCTCCATGGCCTTTTCAATGGCTTCCATCTGGGTCTGCTCCAGGGATTTGGACCTCAGCTTATCCACTGCCAGCTGAAGGAGGCCCACATCAATTACCTTTCTCAGCTCCACAATCTGGCTGGTGGAATCCTTTTGCAGTATGATGCCGTAAAGAACCGGATAAATCATCCTGCTGTCATATTCCTGACTCACAAAGGTACCTTCCGCCCGCTTGATATGTACCACGCCGTAGGCCTCCAACACCTTAATGGCTTCCCGGACGGAATTCCTTCCAACTCCCATTGACTCCGACAATTCTGCTTCTGTAGGGATTTTGTCCCCTGGGTTTAGTTCTCCATTTATGATAGCATTGGTAATGTTGTCTACAATTTTATTAACAACTGACTGTCCTCCGACAGGTTCCTTTAAAAAACTGGTCTTTTCCATGCTGAACCTCCTTGCTGTGAACACTTATTCATAAGTATACATCATATGTTGGTTCAGCGCAATCTTCTGTTCCCTGCCTATGAAGGAATCAGGCACAGGGACAATGCCGGTATGTACGTGATGCACAGCAGCGCCAGAAGAGACATAAGCAGCAGCGGCACCATCTTACGGCATATTTCCTCAAACTTGACCTTTCCGATATCAGCCGCAACGTACAGATTGGGTCCTACCGGAGGCGTTACCTGGCCAATGGACAGGTTCAGCACCAGGATGACGCCCAGCTGAATCATGTTGATATCCAGTGCCTTGGCAATGGGCATGATGATGGGAACCAGGATATAGAGGGCGCTGGTGTTGTCCATGACGCAGCCCGCGCACAGGAATACAATGTTGATGATGAACAGCATGATGTACTTGTTGTCTGTAAGGGCCAGGGCCATTTCCGTAAGGGAAGCGGCAATTCCCTGCTGGGTCAGCACCCATGAGAAAATGCCTGCATTCATGATGATGAGCAGAATCATGCCCGTTGTCTTGGCAGTGGAGAATAATGTCTCCTTAAGCTCTGCCAGACGCAGCTCCTTGTAGACAAAGATTCCCACTATCAGGCTGTAAACAACCGCAACTGCCGCTGCCTCCGTAGGGGTAAAAAGTCCTGAATAAATACCTCCCAGTACAATCACCGGGCTTAAAAGCCCCCATATGGTATCCAGGAACAGCCTGCCTATTTCCTTTAAGGAAGCTCTCTGTGTATCTCCCTTCCATCCGTACCTCTTGGATTTAATGAACACCATGATGCACAGCATGAAACCGAATATAAGCCCCGGCACAATTCCCGACAGGAACAAATCGCCAATGGATTCCCCTGTAATCATGCCGTAGATAATGAACGTAATACTGGGAGGAATAACGGTTCCCAGGGAGCCTGATATGGCGGAAAGCGCGCTGGAGAATCCTGCGTCATATCCCTGTGCCACCATGGCGGGAATCAGGATGGAGCCCATGGCCGCCACGGTTGCCGTACCGGAACCGGAGATGGCCGCAAAGAACAGGGCCGCCACCACTGCCACATAGCCCAGTCCGCCGTGGACCGGTCCGATGATACTGTCCGCCAGGTTGATGAGACGTTTGGAAATACCGCCCTTGTCCATGATTGCGCCTGCAAGAACGAACAGCGGAATGGTCAGAAGGGAAAACTTCTGCACAGTAGCCTGCATCATGGAAGGAATGACGCCCAGCGGAGCGCCTGAAAATATCAGGGTCAGTGCGCTGGACACTCCCAGCACAATGGCAATGGGGATGCCGAATCCAATCATCACTGCCATGGAACCAAATAGAATCGCTGCTGACATATTATTTTCCCTCCTTTGCTAATCTGATTTCATACTGCACCATACGGGCGATGGAAAAAACCGCAGACAACGGAATGGCGATTCCAATGGTCCACTGGGGCATCTCCAGGACGCCTGTGAGCAGATGATAGTGATACTGCCTGTAAACCATCTGCGCCCCCCAGATAATCCAGATTCCATAGTTGGCAGAGCACAAAAGGAGTCTGCAGATACGGTATACCCTGCGCTTTGCGCCGGTAAATTTATCGGTCAGGTAATTAAAGCCCATATGGGAATCTGTTTTAAACACGCTGGCTGCGGCAAGACAGCAGACCCACACAAACATGGTGGTCACCAGCTCCTGGGTAAACGACATGTTAAACCAAGAAATTTTTCTTGAAAACACATTCATGAATGTGACAAGGGTCATGACAAGCAATGCAACCGAACAGAGATATTCCTCAAGATTCTCCCAGAAATCCTTTAAAAATCCTTTTTCTTTCATAGTACCCCTCCTAATTCTTATAACCGCCGGTAAACAGGTCGATTACATCCTGCCCCACGGACTTGGCATAATCGTCATAGATTCCGGCACAGGCTTTCTGGAACTCAGCCTTCTGCTCCTCTGTCAGCTCTGTGATAACGGTCCCTCCGTCCTTCAGCTTCTGGATGATGACAGCCTCGTTGTCAGCCAGGTAATCATTTCCCCAGTCCAGGGCCTCTGCCGCGCATTCCTTTACCAGGGCCTGGTCCTCAGGAGACAGCCTGTTCATGGTTTTCCGGCTCATAACCCAGATGGTGGTATCCCTTACACCGTCCCACAGGGTAACGTACTGCTGGACCTCTGCAAATTTAGAAGAATCAAACACCGCGATTGGATTTTCCTGTCCGTCAATGGTCTTCTGCTGAAGGGAGGTGTACACCTCTGAGAAATCCATGGCAGTGGGATTGGCCCCAAAGTAATTCCGGTACAGGTCAATGAAAATATTGGCGCCCGGCACACGTATGTTCATGCCCTTTAAATCCTCCGGCTTTGTTATCTCCTTCTTGCTGTTGGATATCTGCCTGGAGCCTGCATTATTAATCCCCAGCATCTCCATCTCCAGGTCGTTGCACCAGCCGTTCACCACCTCATGCACCTTGTCACTGTGGCAGAACGCCAGCAGGTCGTCTGAATTCGGGAACAGGAACGGGAGCCAGAACGAATAAAACTTCTTATCATAGTTGGCAATGTTTGGCGGTGCACAGGAATGGATGTCAATGTTGCCTGCCTGTACCAGCTCAATGGCCTTTGTCAGGTCCCCGCCCGACAGTCCGCAGTTGGAATAAATGTTTACCTCAATCCGTCCGTTGCTCCGCTCCTCCACCAGTTTTTTAAACTCCTGGGCAGTCAGGTCGCTTATGGACCCCGGACTCTGAGTATGGGTAAAATGAAGCACTACCTTCTTATCCCCGGCGGAACCACAGGCCGTCATGGACAATACCATGGCTGCAGCGCATACCGCTGCTGCCGCCTTTCTTAACCTTTTAAACATACTTCCCTCTCCCTTCGTTACAGGCACCCGGCACCTGTGCTCCAGGTGCTTATGCGCGATACATTCCGTATATTACATTCCATATATTATATTCTGTAATTACATTAATCCCTTCCTGACAAGGGCATCCCTTAATGCGGCAGCGCCGAATCTCGGACTGGATAATACTACTTTACCATACTTTTCATGAATATACTCCTCACAGTAGGCCATGGAACCCTGGGCAAAGAGAATGACATCCACCTGGTCCGCAATCTTACCGGCATACTCACTCATAAGGGCCTTAAACTGTTCCTGGTCCAGGCCAAAGGCGCCGTCCACCAGCGCATCCACCAGCTCCACCTGGCGGTTCATCTCTCTGGCAACCCTTAAAATGGTGTTCTTAGTAGGATTCAGGGTGGTGGGAAGGGTTGCCATGACACCGATTTTCTTTCCCTGACGTACCGCCTCGCGGCACATCTCCTCGTCCACACGCACAATGGGTATTCCTGTATAACGGCCTATATCCTGGGCAGCATCCGCCACCTCGCCAACCGAAGAACAAAGATTCAGAATGGCATCCGCACCCTCTGACACAGCCGTCATGTACATCCCCACCAGCCTGGCTGCCGGAGGAGGCGTCACATAACCAGCGTCCCTGACCTCTGCTAAAATGGATGGGTCCTGGTAACTGGCCACCTCCGTATCCTGAGGAAGGACAGCCCCTACCTCCTTCTCTACCAACTCAATCAACTCCGGTGTGGTGCTTGTGTAAACCAATGCTACTTTCATGAATCATCCTCCTATTATCGCTCTATTAGAACCAACGTCCAACATCCTATGTTTTATGTTTTTAATATACTACATCCTACGTTGGTTGTAAATTGTGAATGTGCACACTGTTGAAAAAAATAATTGTGCACTTTTTACATAACAGGGGATTGGAACTGTGTATGGACAGGGAAAAGGACAGCTGCGTCACGGAATGCAGCTGCCCTTTTGGTTTTGTGCTTTTCTTCATTTATGCGGATTATGAATCCAGATACTTCCGGAGTACTGCTTTTACTGCTCCCGGTCCTGCAATCTCATCCACAAACATTTCTTCTATCTTTTCACCGATGCCTGCCTCATAGAGATTAACCCCAAATATGTTTGCATTGGACAGGATGGCCTTTAGCTGTCCGTTGTATGTTTCCGGCCTTCCCACCACAATTCCGTCCAGTACCTTGGTCAATTCCGGCACCAGGGGGTCTGGCGAGAGTTCATATGCCCTGCCTTCATCGTCCACAGCCAGCAGATACCTGCACCAACCGGCAATGGCAAGGGGAATGGCAGTAAGCTTCCCGGCATCTCCGTATTCAGCCATATATGCTTTAATGGTTTCCCCAAACCGAATCCCTACCTTCTGGGACGTATCAGTGGCAATCCGCTGAGGCGTATCTGGCATAAAAGGATTTGGTATTCTCACATCTATGACCTCGTTCACAAAAGCCTCCGGCGACAATATACCAGGGTCTGTCACAACCGGCATCCCCTCTCCAGGTCCAATCCGGCGCACCAGCCGGTTCAGCAGCGGGTCCTTCATTTCATCCGCAATCAGTGTATATCCCAATACACATCCGTATACTGCCAGGGCTGTATGAAGCGGGTTCAGACATGTTGTAACCTTCATCCGCTCCACTTGATTGACCGTATCCCGGTCCGTCATAAAGACTCCTGCCTTCTCCAGAGCCGGTCTTCCATTGGGGAAACAGTCCTCTATGACAAGGTACTGGGGTCCCTCTGCATTTACAAAGGGGGCTATGTATGTCTTTCCGGAAGTGATGATTGGAGCCATATCCTCTACACCGGCTCTCTCCAGTTCATCCTGCACCGAATCAGCCGGGCGGGGCGTGATTTTATCAATCATGGACCACGGAAAGGATACCTGCTCATGATTGGACAGATATGCAATAAATCCGTCCTCCACATACCCTCTTTCATTCCACGCCTCTGCCACGGCGGCAATGGACGCCTGAAGCCGTTCACCGTTGCGGGAACAATTATCCATGGATACCACTGCCAGAGGCAGCTTTCCGGCCTTATATCTTTCATATAAGAGGCTGCATGCCACGGCCATGGCTGACGCGGCCCTGTCCGGTCCATTATCAATGTCCGCCTGGACAAATGGGAAATAGACGCCGTCCGCCCCCTTTAAGGCATACCCCTTTTCCGTGATGGTAAAGGACATTATCTGGAGTCCCGGATCAGCAAATACAGCCTTTAACCGTTTCCAGTCCTCCGCCTCCCCAGCCCGGGCCTTCAGAGCCTCTGTAAGGGAGCCAATGACCCTCTTATCCGTGGAGCCGTCTGCTTTCAGCGTGACTCCCAGCACCAGATTGTCGTATGGCTTATAAATCCTCTCAATTATGTCAAAGTCAAAGGTCTCTGCGCAGGTGATTCCCTTGCTGCTCAGCCGGTCTGCAATCAATGTGTCTGCAATGCCTCCGATGAAGATGCGAAAGATATTTCCCGCGCCAAAGTGCACCCACACAGGGGCCTTGCGGGTTTCTTCCGCCACCGTCTCCACATCGTAGGAGGGAAGGCTGACGCCGGCCTCCGCCCACACCTTCCTGTCCTTAATTCCTTCCAATGTCAGCTTCATACATATCGTCCTTTCTGTTATTCACCTTTCTTTTACCTTTCTGTTATTTACCCAGGAAAAATGCAGCCGGAACCGTTACCAAAGGCGGGAACAGAATCAGCAGCACCAGTATGACAACCTCTGCCAGCAAAAAAGGCCACACTGCTTTCACAATTCTCTCCATATTAATCTTGCCGGCGCTGCACGCCACATTCAGCACCGTACCAACAGGAGGCGTAAGAAGTCCCATAACCGTATTCAGAATAAACACCACTCCAAAATAGACCACATCAATGCCTGCTGCCTTAACTGCAGGGAGCAGTACCGGGGTCAGTATCATGATGGTAGGCGTCACATCCATGGAGGTTCCCACCAGAAGCACAATTCCCGCAATGACCAGCATGAGAAGGGTTGGATGGGCGATAAACGGAGCCAGTATGCCTGTCACGATGGATGGAATGTTTCCCACGGTCATGAGCCAGGAAGATACCATGGCTGCTGCGGCCAGGAACATAATCACGGACGAAGACTTAGCGGCAGATACCAGACAGTCCATCAGCATGGATATCTTCAGTTCCCTGTACACAAAAAGTCCTATAATCAGGGCATACACTGCGGTGATAACCCCTGCCTCGGTAGGCGTAAATTTACCGCTTCTCAGTCCCACCAGAATAAATACAGGAAGGAGCAGAGCCCAGAATCCGTCTGTCAGCGACTTCACCACCTGTTTCCTGCTCTGTCTGGGAGCTGTGGGCAGTTCATCCTTCCTGGCCACGAAGAACCACAGGATGCACAGGGAGGCTGACAGATAAACTGCCGGCGCTATGCCTGCCATAAAAAGGCTTGTAACCGATACGCTGGCCTGTACGCCGAAGATAATCATGGGAACCGAGGGCGGCATAATGGGTGATAAGATATTTCCGGCCGCAATAAGCCCTGTGCTCTTATCCCTGTTATACCCGGCCCGGACCATCATGGGAATGAGAATCGCCCCCAGTGCAGCCGTGGATGCCACGGCGGACCCTACCATGCTGGCAAAGAGAAGAATAGCCAGTATGGACACATATCCAAGACCGCCCCTTACATGGCCTACCATGGCGTTGGCCGCATTGACAATCCGTTTGGTGATTCCTCCCCTGTTCATGAATTCCCCTGCCAGTATAAAGAAAGGAACTGCCATCATGGAAAATGAATCCGCGCCCGAGAACAGGTTCTGGGACAGAATCTGGGAATTAAAGCCGTTCATGAACAGCATCATGCAGACACCGCTGAACAGTAATGAAAAACAGATGGGCAGCCCGATTGCCATGGACCCAACCAGTGATGCCAGAAATACTATCAAAGTCATGATTATTTACCTCCCTGTTCATTAAGACGCCTGACATATTCTTCGTCAGACAGCTCCTCCGACTGTTCCATTGCTTCACTGGCAATGTCATCATCATCATTGTGCATGGTGACAATATCTGTTATTTCCCATGGGTGCTTCAGGGCATATACGATATTGGTAACAGCCAGGATGGCAATGGAAATGCCGGTTATGATGCCTCCGAAGTAAAGCACGGAATAGGGAATGCCAAGAGCAGCGGTCCTGGACTGAGTATTCTGAAGGACCATCTTGAATGCCCCATGGACCAGAATGCACATAATAGCGGCAATCAGAACCCTGGATATAAGATACAGCGCCATCTGTACCCCGGGCCTGACTCTGGACAGCAGGGTATCCACTCCCAGATGGGCATTGGAATGCATGGCGCTGATGGCGCCAATATATGTAACATATACAAAAAGGTATCTTGCCAGCTCTTCCGACCATGTAAGACCGGAATTAAAAAAGGTCCTCAATACCACATTCAGGAATACAAACAGCACCATAAGGCCGGTCAGAATCCCCGTAAAGCAGTCAATCACGTGAAACAGCTTATCAATCAATCGGTTCATAGTCCTCTCCTTACTCGATTTCTTCAATCATTTTTCTGATATCCCCAGCCCATTGGTACTTTTCATCCAGATAATCATAAACAGGCTGTATCTTTGCCTTCATGGCCTCCCGGTCCTCATCTGACAGGTCCGTAACCGTAAGGCCGTTGTCTTTCATGAACTGCTTATCGCCGGCCAGCTGGTCTATGTAAAGATTCCACGCATAGTCTGAGGTTTCATCTGCCACCTGACGGAATATCTCCCTGTCGCCCTCATCCATGCTGTCCCAGAACTGGCTGCCGGCAAAGAGCTCCAAGGAAGCCACGATGTGATTGGTATCGTAGATATAATCCTGGACCTCATACCATCCCTCATTCTTAACCGTGGACAGAGGATTGTCCTGGCCGTCCGCAACTCCCTGTTCCAGAGCCGTAAACACTTCGCCCATATCCATAATGACCACATTGGCCCCCAGACTTTCAGCCAGCTTCACATGAATTGGGTTATTCGGCATCCTCAGCTTCTGTCCTTTGAAATCATCCAGCCCCTCCAGCTTCTTATTGGAGGAAAATGCCCTTGCCCCATTGGGAAACCACGACATCAGGGTCACCGGCTGTTCTGCCTCCAGCTCTCCCGCAATATAATCCCCCAGCTGTCCCTGGTAACACCTTCTGGCATGGTCCACATCCCGGAACACAAACGGGAAATCGGGAATAGCCATCACCGGTGTCTCAGACCACATAGGCGTACCCACCACGCACATCTCTATGATTCCGCTTCTGGTATAGTCATAGGTAACCTTCTCGCTTCCCAGTACGCCGGAGTCATATATCTGGATATCATATTTTCCTCCTGTCAGCTCCTCAAGTCTTGGTTTAAATACTTCCCTCATTGCCATGGAAGCCGGTGTCTGGCTGGAAACGCAGACAGCGATTTTCACCAGCTTTCCTTTATTCATACTTCCGTCCTGGCCGCTGCAGCCCGCCAGGGTACCCATTACCGCCATAGAAGTAAGGATACACAATCCCTGCTTCACAATCTTAGCAAGCTTCATAAGTGAAACCCTCCTAAATGTAATTAATCAAAGTTTCCTCAAGTTTCCGCACACGTCATTTCATAATTATACCGGCTATATTTAGTTTGCGGGATACGATATTTCTGGTGTATCGCGTCCTACTTGTATGGTAGTATATAAGTTAAAATCTTGCAATATGTAAATATATCCAATATTTTTGGTGCATTTTTGTATATTTATACCATTATTTTTTCTTAACGCATAAAATACTTGACATTTTTCCGCGCATTAACTAGTATACAAGTATGTAAGTTCTCCGCACACGCCGGGCCAAAAAAGGAGAACATTCAATATGAAAGCAGTACAGATTTTAAACCCAAACACATTACGTGTAATCGACATTGCCAAACCATCCGTAACAGAAGAAAACAATATATTGGTACGCATGACTGCCGCCGGTATCTGCGGTTCGGATGTGGGCATTTACCACGGCACCAATGCAGCTGCAACCTATCCCAGAATCATCGGGCATGAAATGGTGGGCGTGGTAGAAGAAACAGGCTCCTCTGCCGTTTCCCTTCATCCGGGCGACCGGGTTATTGTCAATCAGGTTACAAGCTGCGGTCACTGTTATCCCTGCCGCATAGGCAGAGGAAATGTCTGCGACAGTCTGGCTGTAAGGGGAGTCCATATAGATGGAGGATACAGGGAATATATTGCAGTTCCGGAACAGGACTGCTATCTGCTGCCTGATTCCATCTCAGATACGGATGCCGTGATGATTGAGCCTGCCACCATTGCCATCCAGTCCTGCACCAGGGCGGAGCTTAAAAAGGATGACCTGCTCCTCATTTACGGATGCGGCGCATTGGGAAGCTCCATTTTAAAAATTGCACGGCTGCTCTGCGGCTATATTATAGTGGCGGACGTTGTGGATGAAAAATTAGAAGGGGCAAAATCCGCAGGAGCCGCCCACACCATCAATGTATTAAAAGAAAATCTGGAGGAAAAGGTAAAGGAATACACCCATGGGCACGGTGCCACGGTGTCTATAGACGCTGTCTGCGGAAGCGATTCCCTGATTCGTCTGCTGAAGGCTACCGGCAACGCAGGGCGGGTCATCACCATGGGATTTTCCACCTCTCCCACTGAAATCAACCAATTTCTCATCACTTCAAAGGAGCTGGATGTAAGGGGTTCCCGCCTTCAGAACAGGATGTTCGGCAGAGCCATTGACTTAATCAGGGAAGGAAAGCTTAATCTGACGGGAAGTGTATCCCACACCTTTCCCCTGACAAGGGCTCAGGAAGCATTTGATTTCGTGGACTCCCACGACCCGTCCATACGCAAAGTAGTCCTGACCTTTGATTTTTAGCTGCATCAAGGAAGGATGAACTGTAATTAAATGGATGATCTTCTGGTAAATAATGATAGCCTATCCGTGCTTTCGGTAGTATACTAGTACATAACATAGAGTATGCTGGTATGTTAAAGGATTTAAAAGCAAGGAGGAACACATGAAAGTACTGGAAAGGCTGTCTGCTGAGAATGCCCGGACCTACGCCCTGAGGGTCCTTCAATATAATATTATCAATCTGGAGCTGGCTCCTGGAAGCGCGGTAAGCGAAAATGAGCTTTCCGCCGTCCTGCAGCTCTCCCGCACCCCTGTGCGTGAAGCCCTCATTGAGCTGAGCAAGGTGGGGCTGGTGGAGATACAGCCCCAGAAAGGCAGCTATATCGCCAAGATTGACTATGAACTGATTGAAGAATCCCGGTTCATGCGCCTGGTGCTGGAAAATGCAGTGTTAAAGCTGGCCTGCGAAGGCATTTCCCAGGAATACATGGACAAACTGAAAGAGAATCTAAAAAAGGAAGGGGAGACCCTGAAGGAAGGCAAGCCGGAACGGCTCTTTGAACTGGATAATGAGTTCCACAAGCTCCTCTTCCATTCCGTGGACAAAGCCCGCACTTATGAAATCATACATTCCCAGATGGTGCATTTTGACCGTCTCCGGACTCTTTCGTTAAAGACCGTCAAGCCTGATAAGACCGTGGAGGACCACGAAAACATTCTATATGCCATTGAGCGGCGCGATGCAGAACTGGCTGAGATGCTGATGACCCGCCACCTTACACGCCACAGGGTGGAGAAGTCGGAGCTGGTAAAGGTTTATCCTGAATATTTTGTGCAATAATAAAAACCTCCCCTGAGAGCGCAGATGAAACTTATCCCGCTTCTCCGGGGAGATTTTTTATTCTTAATTTTGTCCTGTTATATCGCTGCAGGCAGTCGGTCAGGATATCAAAAAAGAGCCGCCAGCCCGGATACATCAATACATCAATCCCATAACTTCCGGAAGCAAAAGCAGCTCTTTTTATTAAACCTATTCCAACGCAAACATAGCCATAGCACTAAGTACATCCTTCTCCATGGCATCCACCGCTGCATTAGCCAAATCATGGAAGTACTTCACTTCCTTTTCAGCCAGCAATGCCTTCACTGCCTTTACGCCTGCGTTGGACATGTAGGAGAAGTAGTTGATTTTGCGGATACCGCAGCGGATGGCCTTCTGGGTGTCCTCCACACTGATTCCGGAGCCTCCGTGCATTACAAGGGGAAGCCCTGTCAGTTCCTTTATTTTTACGATTCGGTCAAAATCAAGCTTAGGCCTGGTGGCGTAGAAGCCATGGACCGTTCCCACCGAAGCCGCCAGGGCGTCGATACCTGTATCCCTTACATATCTGGCAGCCAGCTCAGGGTCTGTATAGGCTTCGCTCACATCGTTGATGGCAAATGTCTTGCCCTCATGGCCTGTTACAATGCCGATTTCAGCCTCCACATCCGCATTGCAGGCCTTTGCCATGGCCACCACTTCCCTGGTCATGGCAACATTTTCCTCATAAGCAAGGGATGAGCCGTCGTACATAACAGCTGAAAAGCCTAAATCCAGTGCCTTTCTTACATAGTCCAAATCCTCGCCGTGGTCCAGCATGACGCTGACAGGAACCTTGGCCTCCTTCGCCATACGCACCATAATGGGACCGATGATGTGGATGGGCATTTCGCACTCATGAAGCTGCGCGTGCTGGATGATGACTGGTTCCTCCCGCTTTTCCGCAGCCCGTATGACTGCCATGAGAATCTCCAGATTGGGTGTGTCAAAGGCTCCGATACAGCACTGCTTCTCTTCTGCATACCGCAGAACATGGTTCATATTTACTAGCATCCCATCTTCTCCTTACTTTTCCTCGTAGAGTTCAATGACGGCATCATCCCAGATTACAAACGCCAGACGCACGCCGGGGCCGCAGTCAGCCGGCCCGAATATAATTCTCTGTGCCTGTGCTGCATAGTGGTCCAAATCATCCACCTTATAAGCCACATGGGGCTGCTTGGAAAGAATCTCCGGAAAGGGGGTGCCCTCCTCGAATTTCAGGTACTCTATCTTAAAATCATAGTCCTCAACCCTGCTTACCCAGAACTTCATGTCCTCATTATAGGTCATTCCCTCTTTTTTGTTCAGGACCGGGATTCCTATGTGCATGTATTCAGCTGCCATACCATCATCCTCCTATTTTTTCATATACGGCGTATTGCATGGTGCATTCCAGTAGTGCAGAAGTTCATCATCCATCCTTGCCATGAACATCTGGAATCCGGCCTGCTCCTGTACGGTGAGAAGCTCGCCCACGTAATTTGCCACAATCTCAATGTTCTTTTCCTTCAGGTAGGAAACGCACTTGCGGTAAATGATAAACAGCTCCATCAATGTGGTTGCGCCGGTACCGTTGAGAATCAGCATGATTTTCTCGCCTTCCTTGATATCCAGGTCAGCCAGAAGGCCGTCCAGCATGATTTGGGCTGTTTCATCCGCTGACTTCATGGTCTGGCGTCCGCCGCCTCCCTCACCGTGCTGCCCCATACCGATTTCCATCTCATCCTCGCCCAGGTCTGCAAGCAGGCTTCCTGTTGCCGGATGGGTAGCACCTGATACAGCCACAGCCAGGGTGGCCATGTTATCCGCAAAACGCTGTGCAATAACAGCCACTTCCTCCAGGCTCCTGCCCTCTGCAGCGGCAGCTCCTGCTATTTTATAGGTGGGGATACAGCCTACCAGGCCCCTTCGGTCGTCTGCATTGGAGCGCGGTGCATTGGCAATATCCTCCTGGGTCACTACTTTGACGACATTTAATCCTTCCTTGGCGCATTTCTTCATGGTAAGATTGCCGGTAAGCATGTCGCCTGCATGGTTTAAAACTATGTAGAGAACGCCCTTTCCCTTATCAGCCATCTTGATGGCATCCAGGCAGGCCTGGGGTCCGGGAGCTGCAAAAACATCTCCCACCACAGAGATATCCACCATTCCCTCTCCCACAAATCCGCTGATAGCCGGCTCATGGCCCGAACCGCCCTGGGTCACAATGGTAACCCTGTCAGCCTCCGCCAGCTTATTGTTGATAATCATACGGTTCTCGCCCAGGGTCACCAAATCCTTATGCGCCTCGGCAAAGCCCTCTAACAGCTCAGGTGTCAGGTTCTCAGGATTGTTAATAAATTTCTTCATTTTCATTGTCTTACCTCTCCCATTTTATTTTTTTGGCTGCATCTGCATGCCATCTACTTCAGCCCGTCGCAAAGTCCTGCAAAAAACAGGGATGTACTGACTGCCCCCGCATCCGGAGTGCCGATGGTCTTCTCCTTATAGCTCCTGGCTCTTCCGTATTTGGACACGTACTGCTCACTGTCCTTTGCTCCCCTGGCCGCTGCATCCTTAGCCGCCTCCAGGACAGCCGTCACATCATTTTCAGCGTTCTGGGCAGCTTCCACAGCAGGAATCAGGGCGTCCATCATTGTCTTGTCCCCTATGCCTGCGTTGGTGATGTCTTCCATGGCTGACAGGCACTCTGTAAACATCTCCTTCAGGATTCCTGCATCAATGGGCTTATTTCCTTCCAGAGGGCCTGACAGTCCTCCTATCATGGTCCCGTATAATGGACCCGCGCTTCCCCCTCCGATTTCCATGGTGTTGTCTCCCAGGTCCTCCAGAAATGTCTCTACATTGTCGTCATCCCAGCCATCCAGGCTCTTCTCAATCAGGCTGGCAATCTTACCAATAGTGACGCCGTGGTCCCCGTCTCCGAATTTGGAATCAATCTCACTGAGATAATCCTTGTTTTCATTCCAGACCTGGGCGGCTTTTCTGAACATTTTTATGATTTCCGGTTTCGAAAGTAACATATGTAACCTCCTGTCATGCATTTTCCCCAAATTGCCCATGGTTTTAGATTAACATTTGTTAGTTCCTTTGTCAATTATTCATGTCCCTGTTCTATGTTTTTTGCCCTAATGCACAAAAAAAGCGCAGTCTCTTTAGCAAACTGCGCATTTCAGGTTACATATGTAACTTTATATTCTATTGGCTTTTACATTATATTCCACTGACATTAACATTATATTGAAGGGGCGGGGCATATCCGGCCTATGTTCTTATCTGTCCCCGCCTCATTCCAGCGCTTCCCTGACCACATGCTCAGGCGCAATAAAATGTTTCATGTAACCAGTCTTCAAAGCTCCCCTGAATGCCTTGGGACTGGTATTGGCTGAGCAGATTCCCACCACATGCCTTGTCCTGGACAGAAGTTCCAGCGGAATCTGGATGGCGTAATCCGTATCCGACCGGATGATATGTCCCTCGCTGTCCATGAAATAATTCAGGATACGTCCCACTGCCTTATGGCGTATGAGCAGGTCCCCATATCTGGCCTCCGACGCGAAATCCGGAACAGAAGGAAAATTCCCGATATTGACCAGGGCCACATCCAATTTTTCCCACACACCATATATCTCACGATAGGTGTCCAGCTCCTTTGTCAGTTTCAGCTCCTGCTCAGAAAGAACACAGGCCGGAGAATAGATAAATCTGGGCTGGGCCCCGCTGTGCTCTGCAATGGAACGCACCAGCTCGTTGGAATGGTAATTCTTAAGTCCCACACCGCCGTTTCCTATGAGGGGGCAGACAAAGTTTCCTATTGGCACCAGCTTTTCCCTCTGCTCCATCTGCTTTACCACATCCCCTATGATATGGCCCCATCCAATGCCCAGGCTGGAGCCTCCCAGCTCCGCCAGACAGGTGATAGCTGCCTCTGCCACCGCCTCATTGGTGGTCTGGTCATTGGGTCCGTCAGGCACAGCCACACCATCGTAAATCCCGAAGCAACGCCCCACCAGCTCCATGAGGGACAATGGGCTGCCGGATTCCTCCTGCGGGGCGCATATACGGATGGACACAATGCCTCTGTCCCGCGCCTCCTTCAAAAGCTTGCTGACCATGGGGCGGGATATGCCGTATCTGCCTGCAATCTCATTCTGGGTCCTGTCCTGCTCGTAATACATTCTGGCCACACCGACCAGACGTTCTGTCTTCTTATCCATACTGCCTCTTATCCATATCGCCGCAACCGCTCCGGCATGTTACAGAAGCGTATACTCCAGCATCTCATACGCCAGCCTGCTGCCCTCGTTGATACCATCAGGCAGAAGAGCCCTGGCAACGCATTTCTCATCGTCATCCGGAGCATCCGCCCGCTTCAGATAGGCGTAATCCCCGTCAATCCGTTCCACTCTGTAATCCACACGTTCAAACATGGCTGCTTCACACCTCCGCTTTTTATTTCCGGCCGCAGCACTGGCGGTAGCGCTTACCGCTGCCGCAGGGACAGGGCGCATCCGGGTCAATCCGGGCTGTCTTGGCATCCAGCTCCGCCCGGCTGTAGCCACAGCCGCCAACCGTCCTGGTTTCCCTCCATACCTGTTCCATGATTTCATCGAATCCATTCATCTTTTCCTGTGAATCCAGGTTCAGTCCAAAATGCTCCATGATATCTTCTACTACTTTGGGCGTTGTCCCCAGTCTTACATGATGATGAATGGAGGACGCTGCCTCCTGGGCAGTCTCCTCGTCGCAGCCCACCATGGCCAGGAAAAATGCCTTCAATGGCCGGATATGCTTTTTAAGCTCCACTGCACCTGTTCTGGCAATCTCCTTTACCTGTGCGGCATTGGGCACATAGAACTCCTTGCCTCTCTGATAATTCAAAACATCTTTATAGCTGTCTCCCTGAACCAGTTCCCAGTCAATAAACCGGCCGTTCCAATAAGCAAAATCAGTCCAGATTCCTTTCATCTCCTGGTAAAGACGGGTAATATCACCGGCTTTTGCCTCACAGCCAGCCGCTTTGCAGATTGTCTCCACCTGACCTGCATCCGCAGCGCCGTAAAGGTAGACCGCTGCCTTACAGCAAGCCCACACCTGGCTGCGGTAATGACGCTCAGACTGGAATTTCTCCGTATCCAGCTCATAGTACGCTTTTGCCACATCTGACGGAACAACTGCTGTTCCCATGCTGGTAAATCCGCAGTAACCGCCGTAATGCAGAAATCTGAGAGCATCCAGGTCTCCCTGGTATTCCATACCTCCGGCTGCGGCAGCTTTTTCAAACTCCGCCGCACCCTCATCGCTTAAGGTACCGAAGAAACCCGCCATGCGCTGCGTATCCAGCAGGGCAGCTGCCAGTGCAGGGGCCAGCTTATTCTTTCCCAGCTCATCGCAGCCTCCAATATGGTGTACCCTGGCAATGCGCAGAAGCTCAGCCTTTTCAAATCTGGAGAAAAGGTCCTCCAGACTATGGACTGCCTGCGGTGCGGTCTTTGGAGGTGCGGGTTTTAGAGATTCCTGCTTACCGGCCTTCTGCTGCCCCGCTGTCTTCTGCTGCCGGGCTGCATCCTGCTGTCCGTTTCCTGCTGCCTCCTGTTTAAATGCCGGATTTGCCTTCAACCTGGCATTAACTGCATCCAGGTCATACTCGCCCATTCCCTGCTGGCGGGCCCAGTTTTCCATCATGTCATGTTCCTCTGCCTCAGGGTCAGACAGCTGGTCCAGCAGGTCATAGTAACCGCCTATGCCGCCGCAGTCCTCCGGAATATTGTCCCCCTTATATTTTAACACCTGGGGAAGACTGCCTTCATACTCCACTTCCTTCTCCATGAGAATCTGGTGTTCCCATGCGTCCCCAAAGTCATAGATATATACAAAACGAGGGTTCTCTGTTATGAGGGTTCCAATAGGTGTTCCTTCCTCCAGCACCTCACTGCTGCAAAGCTCCGCAAAATCGTCTTCCTCTTCCAGGTCCCTTACAAGCAGCCCCAGTTTCTTAAACTCAAACTCGTGCAAATGGTAATCACACCAGCCAAAGGCCTCCTGAATCACCTGATGAAGCTGGTAAAACGTAAACTGCTCCGGCACCACCACGCGTCTCCATATAGGCGGTTTACTGCCTTTTATGGTAATTTTCAACTGATAACCTTTCATAAGGCCCTCCTTCGAATTTCAAATATTTGTATAAGCAGGCATCCTGCACCGTAACAGGCAATATCCTTCCAGTCGAAGACTGAACCCAGGATAATCCTGGCCGCGGCATTTCCCTCAAGCCCCAGTATCTCAACCAGGCGGAAAAACTGCAGTACCTCCACACAGGCTGCAAAGAGAAACACATACAGCGGCAGCCGCTTTATGCCTCCAGGTAAGAACACCCTGACAAAACAGTACACCGGCACCACCACCAGCATGTCCCCTATATAGGGTCTGATGATATGGTCGTGAACATACAGGGCGATAATTAACTCAATCAAAAATACAACAATACCCACAGCCAGATATCCACATCTTGCCCTGAATTTATTTCCACTGTCCATTAGACCTCCATCCGGCTATTTTAAACCGCGTCCTTGCCGGAATACCTGTTTCAGACGCCTCCTGCCTTCTAACGGATTCCATTAAGCTCCTGATACATATCCTTGGCAAAGGTGTCTGTCATGCCGCAGATATAGTCAGTCACCAGAAGCAGCCGCAGATACAGCCGTTCCTCATCGTCCTTGTCCCTGGCACAGAGGGAATATATCATCTTATAATTGTCCGATATAAGGGAAACCAGCTTTTTCTGTACCTGGGTCATGGGCAGGTTCGTATCGTAGGGTATCACAGCGTCAACAAACCGGTCCAAAAGAAAGTTGAATATTGTCTGTGCCGCTATCTCCAGCTTCAGGATAGGTCTGGTACAAAAGGCATACCGGAATGCGATATCTCCCAGCGCCTCCATCAGCAGCTCCACATCCGTGCCTGCAAAAAGGTCGCAGGTATAGGTACCTTCCATAATGGAATCATAGTTGCCGGCAAAACATTCCGTAACCCCTGAAATCATCTGGCCCTGCACACTGATAATCCAGTTCTGCACTGCATATTGGTCCGGCCTGTCATATTCCTTTCTCACGGCCTTTTCATACTTATCCTCCAGCCATGACACAATCTGGATATAGTGCTCTGTCTGGTTTCCGGCCTTATACCCCTTTAACTCCGCCAAAAGGCGTTCATAAGAAATGCAGCCCTTCTTAACCGCATCCTCAATATCTGCTGTCTTATAGGCAATATCATCTGCTGCTTCTAATATGAATGCCAGCGGATGTCTTTTTCCCAATGTTCCCGTTGACGCCTGCACATCCCGGAAGTTCTCCCTGTCTCCATGGAAATATCCCATCTTCTTAGTACGGATATCGCCGCTGTCCTTATTAATTTCCAGGGAAGATACCGGATACTTGATAATAGTTCCCAGAAGCGCTTTTGTCAAGTTCATGCCATGCTCATCCACCAGGAAATGGAGCCTGGTCACCACCCTGAATGCCTGGGTATTGCCCTCAAAATGGCAAAAGTCCTGTACCATCTGGGGCTTTAGAATCTCTGAAAGCTTTCTCCCTTTAAAAGTAAGCTGCTCAAGATTCTTCTTAAACCAATCCTGGATGGCTGTCTCCCCAAAGTGGCCAAAGGGAGGATTCCCAATATCATGAATCAATCCGGCACACTGGAGAATATCACACACCGCCGCCTTATGCTCAGGCGTAAACGTTTCATCCCTGATAATCGTACGGATGCTCTCCGATATGTTTTGTCCCAGGGACTTGGCCAGGGATGATACCTCCAGGGAATGGGTCAGCCTGGTACGGATGAAATCACTTCTGTCCAGAGGAAACACCTGGGTCTTATCCTGGAGGCGCCGGAAGGATGCACTGCCAATAATCCGGTGATAATCTTTCTCAAACTCCGTCCGCAGGTCCGTGGAGGACTGTTTCTTGTAGCTGCGGATGCGGTCGTCGCAAAGCAGTGTCTGCCAATCCATACTTACCTCCTTATTGGTTTCCCGCCAGGGTCCTGTCCTTTACAAACCATCCGTCCCAGCTGGAAAATCCAACTGCAGACAGGCCAAAAAACGGGATACATTTCATTCTAGTATATCGGAAGTCGATTCCCCTGTCAAATCTGCCTTTCATATGCCAGAATCAGCCTTAAAAATGCGTCTATATCTATTATCAACAAAATCGTAAAAAAAGCAACAAAAAACTGCATCTTTTGCTGTTGACAGCCAATGTTATTTGTGATAATTTTAAATGAGAAAAGCAAATGAATAGGTTCTTCGGGGCAGGGTGTGATTCCCTACCGGCGGTATAGTCCGCGACCCGCTGCATGCGGCTGATTTGGTGTGATTCCAAAACCGACAGTATAGTCTGGATGAGAGAAGACAATTTTGTTCATATAAGTAACAGGCATTCCCTTTTATTTATATTGACCATGAAGTTAATCTCAGGTTCCCCGGAACCTGAGATTTTTTGTTACCTGGAACTTCATTCATTGCTGAATCACCGTATAATAAGCATTTATCAAGGAGGTTTTGCTATGAAAACAAAATGGAGTATTCAGAAACTTATCTACACCGGTATGCTGGCTGCGGTTGCCGGCGCCCTCATGTCCCTGGAATTTTCCGTTCCCATGATGCCGCCCTTTTACAAGATTGACTTCAGTGATGTCCCCTCCATCATCGCCCTGTTTCTCATGGGGCCTGTCTCTGCAGCCTGGGTGGAAATCATCAAAATCATAATTAAACTCATCACGGTGGGTACCAATTCCATGTATGTAGGGGAATTTGCTAATTTGATAGGGGTTGCACTATTTGTAATTCCCATATGGACTGTTTACAAAAGAGGCGGAAAGACCCGCCGTGCAGCCATTGCATCCATGGTTGTCAGTGTTCCAATCCGTACTCTGTTTGCCTGCTTCTGCAATGCCTTCATCACCCTTCCCCTGTATGCAGCGGCCATGGGGCTTCCTCTGAACCAGGTGATTACTATGGTAGCCGCAGTGAATCCGGCCATCAGCGATCTGACCACCTTCATCTTCATGGCCACCATCCCCTTTAACCTGATTAAACTGGGGCTCAACTGCTTTGTGGGATATCTGCTGTACACCCGTCTTCTGGCGGTTTATCCCGCTGTAAGAACGGCATAAGGAATAACCGGCTTACCAAAAATAATCAGGAGGTATATACACATGATTCGGAATTATCGGGATTTAACCCGTTTAGAAATGGAGCAGGTCAACAAGAAGGAGACCATTATACTGATTCCCCTGGGAGCGTTGGAGCAGCACGGCAACCAGGCGCCGCTGGGGACGGACGATATCATTGCAGAAGCCATGACGGACTATATATGCAGGGAATTGGAAGCAGAAGACCCGGATTTTCCCATGCTGATATTTCCGGTCATTCCCGTAGGACTCAGCACGGAGCACAGGAATTTCTGCGGCTCTGTCACGTTTAAACCGGATACTTATTACCATATGCTGTATGATATCAGCACAAGCCTGGTCCATCACGGGTTTAAGAAGCTGGCCTTCCTGGTTTGCCACGGAGGAAACGCCCCCATTGTACAGGTCTTAAGCCGGGAACTCCGCAGCGAATTCGGCATATCTCCCTTCATCCTCTCATCCGGGGCCTTTAGTCATCCGGATGTGACAGCCACCATCTCCGAAGGAAATATATGGGATTTTCATGGCGGCGAAATGGAAACCTCCATGGTCATGGCCGTGGACCCGTCTCTGGTAAAACTGGAGACTTCAGAAGCAGGCATCCCGCATGCATTTAAGGATAATCAAGCGCTGAAGCCTTACGGGAATGTATCCATTGGATGGGTATCCGAGGACTGGAAGACAGCGGACGGCAAACCCATTGGAATCGGCGGAGATCCGTCCGGCGCCACTGCGGAAAAGGGACGGATTATATTGGAAACCAGCGCCAAAGTGCTGGTACCTGGACTTAGGGAAATTCGGGCGTGGAAGGGCTAATGGGGGGCAGCTGAAATATGGGTTTTTGTCAGCACTCTTTTGCAGCATTTTATAGATTAACAGAGGTGGGGCTTGCCCCACCTTATTGTTATGCATTTATAGTCGGAAGTATCCGCTGTGCACTGTATACAAAATACAGTTAAAATAACTATTCTTTTATATATTAATTCTATTCCGCTATGCTGCAAGGTCAGCTATGTACTGTTCTATTGCAATACATTCCACCCGCGAGGGCGGAGACATGTGGCTACATCCAGTCCTATCTGCGTATGGACATTTCAATCCACTCCACCCGCGAAGGCGGAGACTGTTTGTGTTGTAATCCAGAGAGTTCCGGCATTGATTTCAATCCACTCCACCCGCGAAGGCGGAGACGAAACCTACTCTGTAACAAAGAATGGTAGCACGATTTCAATCCACTCCACCCGCGAAGGCGGAGACGGAGCTACATTGATTGCTTACATAATTGGAGAGGATTTCAATCCACTCCACCCGCGAAGGCGGAGACCAAAGGCCAGGAAAGAAAAGCTTATCATCCTGGAGATTTCAATCCACTCCACCCGCGAAGGCGGAGACAAGCAGCATACCCGGCACCACCCCTAATTTAGGATATTTCAATCCACTCCACCCGCGAAGGCGGAGACTATGCGCCCTTTGATGGTTGGGCGGTACAATGTACATTTCAATCCACTCCACCCGCGAAGGCGGAGACATACAGAGGTGGGTATACGCCAAAGTTTGAGCAATTTCAATCCACTCCACCCGCGAAGGCGGAGACTCCTCGATACGTAAACCCTGACATCTACAGTATTAATTTCAATCCACTCCACCCGCGAAGGCGGAGACGCCTGCCAATAGGGTTGTCGATGACCGGAATATGATTTCAATCCACTCCACCCGCGAAGGCGGAGACTGCAGAGACAAAGGTTATTGTGCAGTTGCTTGCGATTTCAATCCACTCCACCCGCGAAGGCGGAGACAATTCCACACTCTCAACGGTTCCTTTATAGGGTATTTCAATCCACTCCACCCGCGAAGGCGGAGACAATTCGCGTTCGGGGATTGTGTCACTACTCCAATATTTCAATCCACTCCACCCGCGAAGGCGGAGACATAACCCAATAATACCCTCTGCATGATTTCCGGGATTTCAATCCACTCCACCCGCGAAGGCGGAGACCTAATTGACCTCGCAACATTTTATGCAGATTGTATTTCAATCCACTCCACCCGCGAAGGCGGAGACTCTTTCAATCCCATGTTTTAACTCCTTTCATATAATTTCAATCCACTCCACCCGCGAAGGCGGAGACTGGGAAAGGTTAGGCCATTAAATCGTAGCAAATATGATTTCAATCCACTCCACCCGCGAAGGCGGAGACAGGAGGCGTAAGTTCTACTGGCTGCTATCTCAAAGATTTCAATCCACTCCACCCGCGAAGGCGGAGACTGATGTGATGGACTGGCTGGCAGGAGATTGGAAAATTTCAATCCACTCCACCCGCGAAGGCGGAGACTAAAGGGATTCATCATGGGGCGTCCAGACACAGAAATTTCAATCCACTCCACCCGCGAAGGCGGAGACTATTCAGCGAGTCGCGCAGCTATGTTGGAAGCATGATTTCAATCCACTCCACCCGCGAAGGCGGAGACTATACCGACAGAGGGATTACATACAGTATGCTGTATTTCAATCCACTCCACCCGCGAAGGCGGAGACAGCAATAATACACAACAACTCCTATCATTTCTTATTAAATTCCAACAAACAGGTCATACAACACCCCCTCCAAATCCCGGAAAACATGCCTAAATCCTCACAATGCCATCCTCATTATACAATTTTTCTGGTGCGAATCCCCCTGGAAATCCATGTTTGCTTCAGGTTCGCACCGGAACACCTATTACAGTTCCAACTCCTGCACATCATATCAGAAAATCAATGGTTCCTCCACATTAATTCCCTTACTAACACCAACATGGTCCACTTTTGTAGTATGTTTATTCCCTAAGTTATAAAATCTAAGGCTGTCCGTCTGTTCATCAATGATATCTGTCAAAATTGCCTTTAGCTTTATCAGCTGGGCATTATCCAGAATACATTCAAATACGGAATTCTGAACGCGGGTACCATAATTGACGCATTGCTTTGCAACCTTTCTCAGTCTGGCCTTGCCTGCAGCGGTTTCCGTGTTCACATCATATGTAATTAATACCAGCATACGCCTTCCTCCTCCGGCGCCCCCTTCCTATTTCACCCTATTTCCAGAAAAACGGCGGATATTCATCAATATCACCCCTCAGATATCTGGCCAGAAGCATGGCCTGAACAAAAGGAATCATTCCCCACTCCACCTTCTCATTCAGGTACGGATGGGTAATCATCTCTTTTTTCTTGTTCTGCCATTCCGACAATAGCATCTTTCTGGCTTCATCTGCCATGATGACTGCCCCGTCCTCTTTCCTGGAAAAATCCTTTTTGTTTACCATCTTTCGATTGATTAAGGTTAATACAAAACGGTCTGCCAGAACCGGTCTCAGTTCCTCCATTAAGTCCAGTGCCAGCGAAACGCGGCCAGGCCGGTCAGTGTGCATGAAGCCCACATAAGGGTCCAGGCCAACTGTCTCCAAAGCCGACGCAACCGTGTTTGTCAGGAGCGTGTATACAAATGACAGCATGGCATTCACATTGTCCAAAGGCGGACGCTTATTCCTTCCATTGAAAGCAAAATCCTTCTTCTGCTGTAATATGAGCTGGTCAAACACTCCAAAGTAAATACTGGCAGCCTCACCTTCATAACCCCGCAGCTGAGCCATGTCCCGGCTTTGCTCTATCCGCTTAAGGGATTGCTTTAAATATCCTGCTGCATCCTTTACCTTCTCTGTGTCAATCTGCAGCCCATGGTCCCTCACAGCCCTTTCCAGTATCCATCTGGCATTGTATACCTTTCCAAGAATACAGTTCCTGGATATTGTAAGGCTTATATCCTGATTTTGGGAAACCTGGTACTGTTTTTTGCGCAGCAGAACATTTCCCCGTACACGTCCGGTCACGCGGGCCAGAAATCTTCCCTGAGGCGAAAGGACGCAGAGTGATATGTCCCGCTCCGCGCATCCCCCCATAAGAGCCGGACTGATTCCCCTGTACCCAAAGGATACAATTCCTTCCAGGTTATGAAGAGGAATCCTCCCCAGCTCCGTCTCTTTATCATAAATCACCACATTTTCCCCATCCAGCGACAGATAACTATCAGGAGATGTAACATACAGCGTGTTTAATAACTTCTTCATACATCCTCCTCCATCTTCCCGCGGATATAGTCCCTGACGGATAATGCCTTTCCCAGTTTCGGCAGGCATATATCTTTCATGGAACAGGCGCTGCAGCTCTTTGACCATCTGACCTTTGGCGTATATCCCTTGTCATAAAGTTCATGCATTTCCTGAAATATATCACGTACCTGTTTTCGCAGCTCATCTGTTATCTCCACCACCGTCCTTCGGTGAATCTCTCCATAATACAATGCACCAGCCTCTATCCTGGCTGACATCATTTCCTCCAGACACATGGCCTGGGCTGTCAGCTGCAGTATATCCGCCTCGGATTCCTTCGGACTCCCCTTTTTATATTCCACAGGAAATATGCGGAACGTTCCCCTGTGCCCATGGAGCCTGATACCATCCTCTGTTCTGTGAAACTCCACAATATCACACTCACCGCTGACGCCCATGCTCCTGGAATACACAGGCAATGCCCTGCTTATAATCACATCGCCGCGCTTTTCTGTCAGATATGGGTCGTGGGCCTTTTTGTGGAGCAGTTCTCCTTCTATGGTATGCTCATTTTCTTTCCACTGCTGTTCAATATGTATAAGGGCCCACTGGCGCCTGCAAAAGGAAAAATGCTGGATACCGGATAGCATAAGGAAATCGTCTTCCCTGAAATCCATTATATTTTCTCCGAGACTTCAACCGTTTCCGGAATCTGCTCCATATGGACTGCGACCGTATAATCCCCATATCTTCTGGGATACTCCACATCCTCATTCCTTTTCACTTCCACAGCATCAAAGAGTTTATATGCAGGGCAGTCTCCCAGTTCCTTGCTGTGTTTAAACACAATGAGCCTGCGGACCGCCATCTTTCCCCTGGCCGCAGAATGGTCAATTTCAAACATATTGATGATGGCATCCCACAAAAGTTCCAAATCCTCCTCTGAAAAGCCTGTGGATTTTCTGGCCAGATTGGCTGATATGTACCCCTCTGCACGGTACAGGGCATAGGGAACAATATTCTTTCTTCCCATCTCTGTGCTCTTATTTTCCGCATCTTTTTCCGTGGTAATGGCTACACGGGTAATCGTTACTTCCTGGCTTACAATTGGGTCAATGCTTCTGGCAAAGCCCAGCTGAACAGGTCCCCGCACCTGGCCGCAGTTTAACGCGGCTTTCACAAAGGTGGTCATGACCGCGCCAAAGGTACGGATATCAAAAAAGTTTCGGCACATGAAATCCCTGATTTTCTGGTCTACCAGAGGGTCCTTCTTTTTCAGTTCCTTGATTCCCTTTTCATCTGTTCCCAGCTCTATGTACGCGGTATTATCGCTTCTGTTTAACGGTACATCCTCCCGGATGTATATCTTATACCCAGGCTGGTCTTCCTTCAGGGTTTCAACGTAATTTCTTATCTTACGTTTCAGGCATACATCCGTCACAATGCCGTATCCGCTCTCCGGGTCAATCCTCGGCAGATTGCCTGCATCCGGGTCGCCATTTGGATTCCCGTTCTCCACATCAAATAAAACCACGAATTCATACCTGTTCTTAATTACCTCTGCCATTTTAAGCCTCCTCCTTTATCTTCTTCTCATATCGCTTCTGAGTCTGGTGATAATATCCCAATATGAACATTCCCTGCTCCTCCAGGGTAAGCCGCTTTGGGCAGGCTGCCTTCTGTCCCTCTGCGACATTCAGCCTTCCCTGTAAATCAACCAGGATTTTTTCGTAATATACCTCCTTTGCCCCATTGTTCATCTTCTTTATATGACTGTTTTTCAATTTAAATAAAATGGGAAAGATTGCTGCCGGAGTTGCACATGCAGAGTTAAAATACTTGTCCTTTATGGTGGCGTTAATCCCTGGATTGGCATCCTCCTGGATTGCCTCCAGAACAGCAAACTCCCTTCCCAGGATATACGCAGTATTGTTACTGTCTTCATTCAGCGCCATGGTTATTTCCTCCCTGTTATTTCCATTTTTCAGCAGATATGCCTTGATAATGGCAGCCCTGCCCCTGGTTATCTTATAAATCCGGCTGTCCCCGTCATCCTGCTCTGCCCGTATTCTTCCAAGCACGGCCTGATACAGGGATGCCGGATAAGGGCTGCCGGATATGACTGCCCGGTACACAGCCCCGGACATACTGGGAACCGGCTTTTTGTCCCTGGACTTTTTATTGACAGTCTCCTGCAGCATACGCCACATCCCCAGGTACTCCAAGGCATCGGCTGCGGGCCGTACAATCGCCATCCTGTCATAGTGTTCTTTGATATGCTTTAATATATTTCCAAAGCTGTCCTGATAGAAAAAACGCACTGCAAGCCTGGCTGCATTGGGCGCCAGACCTAATATATAGAATTTCCTGCCCATATCCAGACAGTCCAGGACATCCTGGGCCACAACCGCTTTTCCCTCTGCCAGATTCTTGAATACCCCATCCACAATTTCCTGGTTTTCCATGGAAGGCTCCGACACAGATGCAAATATATTCTGGTATAGGTCGTCACCGTCCTCGGACCAGTAGACCACAGCCGTATCACCAATGGTTGTCCCGTGCGTCCGGTCTGCAAGGAGATAATTGAGCGCCGTGGTATAGGCGTAGGCCGCGTATGTTCCCACCGGTGCATTAAAGCTCTGCTCCTTTTCGTAGGATTCAAAGGCTGGCGCATTAAAGGAAACCAGCGCAGCCCCGCTGGACTGGGCTCCCTGTACGCCTTTGATGGTGCCGTGAATCCTGGCGATTTCCTCCCTGCGCCCCGTTACAAGGCAGACACCCACAGGTCCGGTACCGGACTGTCTGCTGTACGCTTCCCATGCCTGTCTTATATCCGGGTCCTCATGGGCGTACTCTCCCTCCACCAGGAACACCAGATTACATCCAGATATTATCTCCTCCAGTTCCGGCATAAGACATGGATTATCTGCTGCCTGGTCCGGCGCCCAGCAGTCAAAAAAGCGGCACACCGCCACGGCTGCAGGACTGCTGATATTCCCAAGGATGTCCTGATGCCGCTTTCTGGCACACTCAAAACATTCCCTGGACCGCTCCGGCTTCCCCTTATTATCGATTCCCAGCATATAACCGGAATGGTCGCACAGGAAATTGGCTGATACGCCGGAAGAACGGGAAACCATCTGAGGTACCGTAAGGTTTTGCGGTACCATGACTGTCTTTTTACCTCTCTGCTGCTCCTGCTTAAGGGGAATGACAGCCTTAAGCTCCCCCTGCCTTGAAATATCCAGGCCGTACGCAGCCTTGGCCCTGCACCAGCCCGGACTGGTTATCTTCCCCTTCTGTTCAAGAGCTTCATAATATTCAACAAGCGCCTGGAGAATCATCGCACCACCTCACAATTCCTCACATCCAGAACACCATCCTTCATAACAGCCCTGAAAAACATGGGTTTTATGTCCTCTGTATCTGAATAATCAAAATCATACAGCATATACCCCAAATCCTTTTCCGTTCCCTCATATGCAGTATCCACATCCTCCTCTTCATAGAGAGCAAACCGGGCAGGGAACTCCCGGCAGCCAAAATACGGCCTGTGATAACACTCTCCCCGCCGCAGACGGCGCATGATGATATCTTTAAACTTGCCCTCGTTATCCCCGGAAGTTGCCTTAGGGGTCATCTCAAAATGGGCCTCAACCACATATTCCACATCCCGCAGAAGAATGGCGGCCCTCTGTACGATTTCCTCCCTGCTGCTTATGTACAGCGGTTTTCCTCCCCCATTTATGGCGGATAGCACGTTTCCTGCCAATACCTTGCTCTTTACCTCATTCCTGCGGATGCTGGTAAACTGAATCGGTTTTCTCACATAGATTTTGTCAACCACCCAACGCATCCCCGGATGCCAGTAGACCGCCTCCAGCATCCCCCTGGCCGCGGAAGGCGTCATCACATCATAGCTGCACCGTTCCACTTTCATCTCAGGGCGGCTGAAAAGGGCATAATCTCCCCACATCCGGACCCGTACTCCTCGACTCATCACTTCACTCCTCTCCGGCATACGCCTTTTCCTATAAGGGACTCTAACTCAGAACATGACGGCATCACCGCGGCTTACGTCAATTACAAGCCCTTTCTCGGCTGTATACTGTTCCTTATTCCTCAGGACATAAAATTCCTGGTCTATCTGTTCAAGACGGCCTGCTCCGTTCAGCGCCTCAAAATCATTTTCATAGACATTTACACAGTACTGTCCCGCCTGCCTGATAAGCTGTCTGCTATGCTCTCCCCTTCGGATTTGCATGGCAATCTGCACTGCCTCCGGTTCTATATCAATCAAAATGGTCCTGGTATTGCTCTCAATCAGACGGAACCCGGATGCCACCGATGCAAATGGAAACATAAAAGAACGGCTTCCCTGTTCAAACTGCTCCACCACATCCTTTGCATCCAATCCCTCCCCCTTATACCGGTACAGTCTGGTAAAGTATTCGCCTATGGCCTCAGGTGATGATATATCCCCGTATTTATGTACAATCTGTCCTGCAACTGAAATAGGCAGTTTCAATTCCCGGGGTATATGGATATCCTCCTCTTCCTCCAGAGTAAATATCTCCGTCATGCATTCCTCCGGCTTTCTCCTTCCTTCCCGGTTGCACCTTCCGGCAGCCTGAATCACACTGTCAATTCCAGCCAGCTCCCTGTACACGGCCGGGAAATCAAAATCCACCCCTGCTTCCACCAGACTGGTGGAAATAAGCCGGCACGGCTCTCCTGATAACAGGCGGTTCCGTATCTCTCTCAGCAGCGCCTTTCTGTGTTTCGGGTACATCAGTGTGGATAAATGGTACGTCCCCTCTCCTTGTATGGATTCGTAAATGCGCTGCACACGCTTTCTGCTGTTCAGGATACACAGGACCTGCTGATGCCCCTCCAGCCGGCTCACCAGGTGGTCCTGGGATATCTGACCTGCCAGGTGTATCTTTGTTCTTTTAAAAAAGTCATACTGTCCCTTTACATCCGGGCATATCTCCACCGCCTGCAGTTCCTGTATCTTCGGAGGAAAGAAGGGCTGAAGAGATGGCTGGGTGGCCGTACAGATAACAGCCGTACAGTGATAATTACAGATAAGCTCGCTGATAGCCCGAAGGCAGGGCATCAGATATTTTGCCGGCAGCATCTGGGCCTCATCAAATATGATGACACTGTTGGCTATATTATGCAGCTTACGGCATCCGGAGGTCCTGCAGGCATAGAGCGATTCAAAAAAACGGACATTGGTAGTGACCACCACCGGTTTATCCCAGTTCTCCGCTGCCATCTGTTCCAATTTCAATTCCTTTTCACTGTCTTTGTCTTCATATGTTACATTACAATGGTTTTCCAGAACATTGTTCCTTCCCAGGATTTCCTTAAACACCTGGGCATTTTGTTCTATTATGCTCGTATACGGAATGACATAAATAATCCGGCTCAGGCCATGTTCCGCTGCATGACGCAGGGCAAAGGCAAGGGAGGATACCGTCTTGCCTCCGCCGGTAGGTACGGTGAGCTGGTACAGCCCCTGTCCCTTGCTGCCAGCCTGCAGGCATGCCTTTAGGATAGCCGTTCTTCTCCCGTTTACAGTCGCCAAATCATCATTGGAAAGCCACGGCCCAACATGGCTCTCCAGACGGCTGAGAAGTACGTCCATATCATCATGGCCGCCCCTTCCCCCATCATGTCCCAGCATGAAATGTTCCGTATCCAGATAATCTGCATCCACAAGGCATGAAAACAGCATCCTGATAAAGAATGACAGACTGAAGCCTCCCCTGCCTATCTGTCTCAGGGGCAGCCCTGGAAAATCCGGCAGCGCAATTTCATCTTTGTATGGGCTGTAATCCTCCAGCTGCTTCTTAAGCCTTCCCTGAAGCGTGGCCTCCCCTGCTGTGTCACCGGTCCTTCCCCCGTCCAGCAAGCCCGAATGATGGCCGCTGATACAATAAGCGGTACAATAAGCAGCCAGCGGATTGGACCTGGCATACAAACGCATCATCTCCTGGGCCCCTGCCGTGGCATGGTCTATCATGGAACCGCCCTCCAGACGCTTTCTGAATCCCTGGGAATATTTCCCTATATCGTGCAGGATTCCGCATCCATACCCCCATTCTCCGCATCGGAATGCCTCTGCAAACAATCCGGACAGCCTGGCTGTCCCTGTCAGATGTTCCTTCACGGTCTGCTTGCGTACCTTGTCGTCACTGATATGCGCATAGTACTGCATAGGTTCCCCCCTTCCCCCATTATAGTGCAAATTATAACATATCTTTGTCTGAAATTAAATGTTTTTGACAAATGTTACCATATTCATCTTTTATTTAAAATAACGAACCCGATTCATTCTGTCATAAACATAGATATACTTACTCCTCCCCCACAAACAACGGAAAGCCATCCTCAGCACTGCACTCCCCCGCCTGTACCATCTGTGTCTCATTCTCCGGGTATTCGATGCAGCACCCCTTTCCTCTTGCCCTCGCGCACCTGGGATATTTGGGACAGATAAATTGATAACATACTTTATCTGGACTTTTTTGCTCCATTTTAATTTTCCTCCTTGATTTTTATTTCATTATAGCGTGACTTTCCTTTTATTTCAATCTTTAATGACTGAAAATTTGTTAAAACAAAAACTATTATGAAAACAATTTAACAAATATTGCATTTTTTATGTGAAAATGATATGGTAGTTAATGTAAACGGAAGCAAGGCTTTTATAAGTCTTATTTATAGGAGTGTAACAACACAAAACAAGGAGGTATTACATGAACAAACCAGAACTTCAGAACAGGTATCAGCTTTTCATAGGGGGCCAATGGCGGGACGCTTCTGATGGTGAAGTATTTACCACAAAATGCCCTGCCAATGGTGAAAAGCTGGCCGAGTGCGCGCAGGCTACCAAGGACGACGTGGATGATGCTGTTAAGGAAGCTTGGAAAGCGTTTGAGACATGGAAAATGGTTCCCACCAGCGAACGTGCTGCAATCCTGAATAAAATCGCCGATATCATCGACGCAAACACAGAACACCTGGCTATGGTGGAATCCCTGGACAATGGCAAACCCATCCGTGAGACAATGGCCATCGACATCCCGCTGAGCGCAAAGCACTTCCGCTACTTTGCAGGCTGCATCATGGCAGAGGAAGGCAGCGCCAATGTACTGGATGAGCAGTTCCTTTCCCTGATTTTACGTGAACCAATCGGCGTTGTAGGTCAGATTGTTCCCTGGAACTTCCCATTCCTGATGGCTGCCTGGAAACTGGCTCCTGTCCTGGCAGCAGGATGCTGTACTGTATTTAAACCATCCAGCGACACATCCCTTTCCGTTCTTGAATTTGCCCGTTTAGTACAGGATGTCATTCCCAAGGGCGTATTCAATGTGATTACCGGTTCCGGCTCAAAATCCGGCCAGTATATGCTTGACCACAAAGGATTCCGCAAGCTGGCATTTACCGGCTCCACCGAGGTAGGCCGCCAGGTAGCCCTGGCAGCAGCCGACCGTCTCATCCCCGCCACCCTGGAATTGGGCGGAAAATCCGCCAATATCTTCTTCCCGGACTGCAACTGGGAGCAGGCCATTGACGGACTCCAGCTTGGCATTCTGTTCAATCAGGGCCAGGTATGCTGCGCAGGTTCCCGTGTATTCGTACATGAGGATATTTACGACAAGTTCCTTGAGGACGCAGTAAAGGCATTTAATAATGTAAAGGTAGGGGTATCATGGGATTCTGAAACCCAGATGGGCAGCCAGATTAATGAACGCCAGCTGGAGAAGATTTTAAGCTATGTGGAAATAGGCAAGCAGGAAGGCGCCCGCCTGATTTGCGGCGGCGAGCGTATAACGGAAGGCGAACTGGCTAAGGGCTGCTTCATGCGTCCTACCCTGCTGGCCGACGTGACCAATGACATGCGTGTTGCCCAGGAAGAGATTTTCGGCCCGGTGGCCTGTATCCTTAAGTTTAAGGATGAAGACGAGGTCATCCGTATGGCCAACGACAATGCATACGGCCTGGGCGGCGCTGTCTGGACCCGTGACTTAAACCGTGCAATCCGTGTATCCCGGGGCATTGAGACAGGACGTATGTGGGTGAATACATACAATCAGATTCCAGAAGGCTCACCATTCGGCGGCTACAAAGAGTCCGGCATCGGCCGTGAGACCCATAAGGTCATTCTGGAGCACTATACACAGATGAAGAATATCATGATTAATCTGTCCGAGGCTCCCAGCGGATTCTATCCTGCAAAATAGAATCTGACAGCGGATTTATGAATCTTCGAAAACAGGAATAAATGATTTTTATAAACAGGAAATTTCCTATAAATGTCATACATGGGGAATTTCCTGTTTTGTTATGATTTATCTGATTTACCATTGGTTTCATTATTATCTGTTTTATTACCGTCAGCTTTATTATTATCAGTTTTACCACTGCCAATCTTCTTACTTCCATTCATTCCAAGCTCCTCCCACTGCATCAATCCGTAAATATGGCGCATCCTAACAACAAAAAAATGCTCTTGAAACTATTCTTAAATACCGCTTGACATATAGTACTGTAACTTTTATAATTACAGATAGGAACTGATATTTATTTGATTACAGTTTATTCAGAAAGGAACTGCCATGAACAACACCCTCACCGGATTTCTGGGTACCTATGCCTCGCCTGACAGCCTGGGCATTTACCGTTTTACCATTGATTTAAGGAATGGGGCAATGTCTTACCCTGAATTATATTATGAAGCCCCGGATTGTAAGTATCTTTCCCTTAAGGACGCCATGCTGGCCTCTCCTTTAAAAAGGGAGGCCAGGTCCGGGATATGTCTTCTGGATACAGCCCATAATAAAGAGAATGCCTCTGTTCCACTGGTTGGCGAATACTTCGATGAATCCTCACCGGCATGCTACGTTGCCCAGGATGAACGATATATATACACGGCCAACTACCACGAAGGCGCCATACTGATATATGAGATAAAACATGAGGCCAATTTCCACGGACACGAAAAATGTCCGGCCCGCCGGTACCTTGAACCGGTTAAAAAAATTCTCATTGCACCCAAAGCCGGATGCCATCAGATTTTGTTTCACAGTCATTATATGATGGTTCCCTGCCTGCTGCTGGATAAAGTGATGGTGTTTGACCGCCATATGGATTTTGCCCTTGTATCTGAACTGGCCTTTCCCACAGGCACAGGCCCCCGACACGGAATTTTTGACAAGGACCATACGCAGCTATTCCTTGTCAGCGAGCTGAGCAATCAGGTCTTTGTCTATGGGCTGACGGAAGCTACTGCCTCCGGGGCAGACAGCAGCAGTATATCTCTTCCGGACTTTACCATGAGGCTTATGCAAATTTACCCGCTTTTCCCTTCAGACGCAGTGTATAAGGAATCTCCTGCGTCCGCGGCCATTCGTCTCTCACCGGACCAGCGCTTTTTGTATGTATCCACCCGCTTTGCCGAAGTCATAACGGTTTTCAGGATACACCAGGGGCATCTGGAGCAAATCCAGCAGACCGGGTGCGGAGGCGTCCATCCCCGCGACATGGTTCTCACCCCGGACGGAAGGTACCTGCTGGTTGCAAACCGGACCCAGGGCGGCCTTGTGAGCTTTCAGATTAACCCGGAAACAGGACAGCTCATGGAAATATGTTCCCGTGTGCCTGCGCCGGAGGCTGTTTCCATTGTTCTTTCCCCGCACACCAATTAACCCGTTTTTCACCTGATAGGAGGTAATAGCATGACAAAACTTGATATTGGAATCATAGGACTTTCCGTTATGGGCAGAAGCCTTGCCCTGAATATGGCTGACCACGGTTTTAAGGTGGGCGGTTATAACCGCAGCGCCGCCGTCACAGACCAGGTAATGAAAGAACACCCCCATGAGAACCTGATTCCTTTTTATGACCTGGCCAATCTGACAGATGCCCTTTCCCGTCCCCGGAAGGTTATGCTGATGATTCAGGCCGGTAAACCGGTGGACGCTGTTATAGAACAGCTGACTCCCCTTCTCGAGAAAGGGGATATGATTCTGGACGGAGGAAATTCCTTTTTTGAGGATACCAGAAGGCGGGCAGCCCTGCTGGCGGACAAAGGGATTCATTACCTTGGAGTTGGCATCTCCGGCGGTGAGGAAGGCGCCCGGTTTGGTCCCTCCATCATGCCCGGCGGTGATGCCGGGGCTTACCAATCAGTTCGCCCCATACTGGAAGCCATTGCTGCCAGGGCCATGGACGAACCCTGCTGCGCCTATATCGGCCCTGACGGGGCAGGACATTATGTAAAAATGGTCCACAACGGCATTGAATATGCAGACATGCAGCTGATTGCTGAATCCTATCTCCTGCTAAAATATGTAGGCGGCTTTACCAATCAGGAGATGGCCGATACCTTTCAATCCTGGAATGACGGGGAGCTTCGCAGTTACCTGATAGGCATTACAGCCGGTATTTTCCGAGAGGCTGATGACCTGGCCGGCGGAGCGCTCATCGACCGCATCAGAGACAGCGCCAAGCAAAAGGGAACCGGAAGATGGGCCAGCATAGAAGCCTTGAGACAGGGCGTGGATATCTCTATGATTACCTCCGCCTGCACAGCCCGAATCATGTCCAACCATCTGGATGAGAGAGAAAAGGCGTCCGGGCTTATTCATTCCCCGTCCATCAGCCTGTCCCCTGACAAGGCGTCATTTGCAGCCATGGTCCGCCAGGCCCTGTATACAGGAAAAATCATTGCATATGCCCAGGGCTTCTCACTGATGCAGGATGCATCCGTACAGTACGGCTGGAATCTGGACCTGGGAAAAATTGCTTCCATATTCCGCGCAGGATGTATCATTCAGGCTGTTTTCTTAAATGACATCACCCATGCCTTTGAAGCTGAGCCGAAGCCGGAAAGCCTGATATTCGACCGTTTCTTCCTGTCACGCATCAATGAGCACCAGGACAGTCTGCGTCAGGCCGTTTCCACAGGCGTCATGAGCGGCCTTCCCATTCCCGCCCTCTGCAATGCAGTGTCCTACCTGGATGAATTCCGGGCAAAGGCAGCAGGCGCCAATCTGATTCAGGCCCAGAGGGACTGCTTTGGAGCCCACACCTATGAGAGAACCGACCGCGAAGGCGTATTCCACCACGAATGGAGGTGGGCAAATGAAAATCAGCACTAACCTCACCATATTCGGAGGAACCGGAGACCTCACCTTCCGCAAGCTCCTGCCTGCCCTTTACACCATGGATATCACTGGAAAGCTTCCGCAGGACAGCCGTATCACCATCATTGGGCGCCGTGACTATGACAGCAGCCGTTACCGTCAGATTGCCAGGGACTGGGTGGAGAAATTCACCCGGCTCTCCTTTGAGGAACATACATTCGGCTGTTTTGCAGAAAAAATAGATTATTACCGGATGGATTTCTCTGATTTAGGACAATACCAGGGACTGAATGAGTATTACAGAAAAAATGATATCCTGTCACACATCTTTTATTTTGCAGTGGCGCCCCGCTTTTTCAAAGCCATCACAGAGGGGCTTAAGCTGGTCCGCGGCTCCGCCTCCGGCAAGGTGATACTGGAAAAACCCTTTGGTGAAAACCTGGCTGCTGCCACAGCCCTTAACAAAGAGCTGGAAGCATTCTTTGGCCCGGAGCATATTTACCGTATCGACCATTACCTGGGAAAGGAAATGGTCCGTAATATCCAGGCAATCCGCTTTTCCAATCCCATTTTTACGGATGTATGGAATTCCCGCTATATTGAATCCGTACAGATTTCCGCTCTGGAGGACATGGGCGTGGAAACCCGGGGCGGTTACTACGACGCCAGCGGTGCCCTGAAGGATATGGTGCAGAACCATCTGTTCCAGATTTTGTCCATCATGGCTATGGAGCAGCCGGAGGAATTCAGCCCCAAGGGGCTGCACGACGCCCAGTTGGATGTCTTCCGCTGTTTACGGCCGGCCGGCGGTACATCCATAGAAAACACCCTGGTCCTGGGGCAGTATGAGGGATACAAAGACGAACCCCTTGTAAAACCGGATTCACAGACCGAAACCTATGGAGCCCTGCGCCTTTTTATTGACAATGAACGCTGGAACGGAACTCCGTTTTACATCCGGACCGGAAAAAAGACAGGAAAGCGCGAAATTGAACTGGCCGTGATTTTCCGCCGCCCTTATCCGGAGGTGGAGCCTAATATACTAATCATAAAGATTCAGCCCACGGAAGGCGTTTATCTGCAGTTTAATATCAAACGCCCCGGCGACTCAGAAGATATCATCCCGGCCAAAATGGACTTCTGCCAGAATTGCAGCCTGATTCATCAGCTCAATACCCCTGAGGCCTATGAACGTCTCATCACTGCCTGCATGAAGGGGGAGCGCTCCTGGTTCTCCCAGTGGGACCAGATAGAGCTGAGCTGGAATTACATCAGCTGTCTGAAGGAACTCTATGCAGGAAATAAACTTCCGGTGTATCCTTATAAACCAGGCTCCCATGGACCGGCCGAAGCGGACCGGCTGCTGGAGCAGCATGGGCATAGCTGGCTGTAGGAGGTCTGCAGGAAGAAGGCGGGATATCGGCGGAAGGCGGCACATCGGTGGAAGGCGGCATATCGGCGGAAGGCGGCACATCGGCGGAAGGCGGCACATTGGCGAGGCACGGCCGGCACAGAGGAGAGAATATGTACAGTACAGAAGAGCAGAAAAAAGCGGCTGCCTGGCGGGCGGCCATGGAAGTAACCGATAATATGGTACTGGGCCTTGGAACCGGTTCAACCGTATATTACCTCATTCAAAAATTGTCTGAACGAATCCGCGGCGGCCTGAACATCCATGCGGCAGCCACCTCTCTTGGAACGGAATCATTGGCCCGGCATCTGGGTATTCCCCTCATATCCCTGAGGGATGCACAAACCATACACCTGGCCATCGACGGTGTGGATGCCATTGACCCGGATTTTTATTCCATTAAGGGCGGGGGCGGCGCTCTGTTCCGGGAGAAAATCATTGCATGCAGGGCCCGGCAGGTCATATGGATTATGGACCGGAGCAAACTTGTAAAATCCCTGGGCGGGTGTGTGCTTCCTGTGGAAGTTCCTTCCTTTGCAGTGCCTTATGTGGAGGAGCAGGTAAAGAAAGCAGGATTTATACCAAAGCTGAGGTTAAAAGACGGAAATATATTTGTCACAGATAACGGCAATCATATTCTGGACCTGACAGGAAGCAAAGACATGAACTATCCCGCGGCAGCCCACCGTCTCAAGGCCATGACCGGCATATTGGAGACAGGCCTATTTCGCGATATCTGCGGAAAAATCATAATCGGGACCGAATATGGAACCGAAGAACGGCATCATATTTGAGCTGCAGCCATAAAACCAACCGGAAAAGTCCCGGACTCCGCATGATGCAGAACCCGGGACTTTTTCATTTTCTTAGATTGAATCCGCCTATGCTGATTTCGCTCTGGCAGCTGCCTTATCCTCCAGCTTGGACACAAACACAGTACCTGCAAGGTCGCCCAGGCAGTTGTTGGTTGTGGTTCCCATGTCAAACAGACGGTAGAATGCAGCGATGATACCTACAATCTCTGTAGGCAGACCAAAGGCAGTAACCATGACCAGAAGTTTTACAATACCGCTTCCCGGAATACCGCCGCCGCCGGTGGAAAGAATGGCAGACATCAGTATGATTTTCACCATGGTTCCCAGGGTAACCGGGACACCAATGGTCTGGCTGATAAACAGGATGACACAGCCGTACAGGATAACGCTGCCGTCATAGTTCATCTGTGAGCCCAGAGGCACGGTGAAACCGGAAATGGTTTCCGGAACATTGAATTTTTCCTTTGCCACCTTGATGTTAATCGGAATTGCTGCCACACTGGAGCAGGTGGAGATGGTATACACCCAAAGTTCCGCGCTGTCCTTTAAGAACTTAAGCGGATTGATTCCCGCAGTTACCCAGATAACAGTACAGTAAACCAGTACCACATGTACCAGGCAGGCCAGATAATAGGTTCCTACAAGGGTCGCCATACTTGTAAAGATACCGGCTCCGTACTTTCCAAAAGAATCTCCCATCAGGAAGAATACACCGATTGGGGACACCAGCATAATCATGTTAATCAGTGAAAATACCATGTCGTTGAGCACGTTCATGCCCTTGATTGCCTTTTCCTTGTGCTCCGGATTCTTCATTCTTAAAATCGCCACGCCCAGCAGGATTGCAATGACAACCGTCTGAAGAATATTGCCGTCAGCAAAGGTCTGGATGATATTGGATGAGAACATGCCTGTAAAGAAATCAGCTACCGTTATGTCCGCGCTGCCTGTTACCTCTTTGGACGCCAGCCCTGTAAAATTGGCTATGGTGCCAGGCTTTACAATGGATGTAACCAGGATGCCGATGGCACAGGCAACCAGTGTGGTGATAATATAATATGCCATGATACGGAAGCTGATTCTTCCCAGTGTTTTCATATCCTTCTGTGAAACAACTCCCGTTACAATGGTAACCAGTACCATTGGCACAACAATCATCTTAATACAATTCAGCCAGATGGTTCCAATAAACCCAACTTTGGTCATTGGTTCCCCGATAACGATTCCCAGAATCGCTCCCAACAACATGGCTGCAAATATCTGCGTGGATAAACCTACCTTTTTACCAGCAATCTTCATATGTCAAATCCCCCTTTATCGTAAAGAATCCAGTTCACGTATAATTGATACCGCTGTCTCCGTGTCCTCCCTCGAAATATCCTTGTAAAATACAAGTCTTACCTTATCCTTCAGCACCGGCTTAATCAATAACCCCTTTTCAGCCGCCCTGCTGCAGTATTCACCCGGCGTAAGTCCCAGTCCATTGGCATCCAGAACAATGATATTGCTCATAACCTTTCCGTATACCTTTGTGTTCTTTAAATCCTTCAACTGCTCTGCTGCATAGGCCGCATTGGCATTATCCTCCGCCAGGCGCTCAATGTTGTGCTTAAGGGCATACGTTCCAGGTGCTGCAATCACACCTGCCTGCCTCATGGCTCCGCCTAAAAGCTTCCTCTTATCCCTGACCTTCCTGGAAAATTCCTCTGAACAGCATACCAGCGATCCGATAGGCGCTCCCAGACCCTTTGAAATGCAGAACATCACGGAATCCACATACTTGCACATTTCCCGTGCCTCCACACCCAGGGCCACCACTGCGTTAAACATCCTGGCGCCATCCATATGGACAGGCACGCCAAACTCCTGGGCCAGTTCACGAATCGCCTTCATCCGCTCCAGCGGGACACAGGTACCGCCCGAAAAGTTGTGGGTATTCTCAATACACAGCAGGGCAATTTCCTGGCTCTCCAGTATGCGGCGCATGTCGTCAAGGTCCGGCAGATTGTCCTGGTCCAATTTATAGGTAACCGGCTCAAGCTGCCCGATGGATGGGTCAAATACCACCTTTTCACTTAAGTAGATATGCTGCATCTCATCTACCATCACCTTCTGTCCCGGCTTGCAGTATGCAAGAATGGCAGATGTATTGCCCTGTGTTCCTGACGGGAACACCACCGCGGCCTCTTTTCCTGTCATCTCTGCCGCCAGGTCCTCCAGCTCATTGACCGCCAGGTCCTCACCCCTTCCTCTGGAATCCGTTCTTCCGTCATCCCCAAGTTTTGCTTCCAGTATGGTCTCCAACATTGCTCTGGTTGGCATACTGATGGTGTCACTTCTCAAATCTACCATTTCATTCCCTCCTAGTACATAGTTATACAGTATTATCAAGCAATATTTGTGCCATTTTTCTTGTTTGGTACAGGAATACGAGAAAAAACAGCTATATTCAGAGATATTTATGTTAATATCTGCAAAATATAGCTGTTTTTTTGGGTTTTCAGATTCGAAAAAAGGTAGAAAAAACAAATTTATTCCGGTTGGAATTGATTCTTACCTTGGCTGTTTCATGTCATGTGTCGCATTTCAAAATCAAAAGTGTGGCGTATCATTTAATGCAACATCTCTTGCGACATTTTATGCGACGTCTCATGCGACACCCTATGGGATATCATGTGCGGCACTGTATCCGGTGCTCACCGCTATATTTCATACTGCACATAATATACAAAATCATACCCTATCACTTTACTCCATATTTTTTGATATACCTCCAAACCGTACTCCTGTGTACACCAAGAATCCGGGCTGCTTTCGTTTTATTGCCACCTGCCTGTTCAATTGCCTGCATCAGAAGCTGTTCTGTTATCTCCTGACTAAGGCTCTCCCGGCTCAGGTCCATCCGCTTTAGACTCTCCTGACTCAGGCTCTCCCGGCCGCCATCCCCACTGCCGCCATATACCTTGCCATTCCCATTTCCATCGCCTTCCTGGCTGGCAGTCCAGTCTCCAATCTGCTCCATCCCGCAAGGCGGTTCATAATTCTCTATCACATAGCTGGCAGCCTCCCCTGATATAACGGAGGAATCGCATATGATACGGACCTTCTCCATAAAATGTCTCAGCTGCCGGGCATTTCCCGGCCATCCGTAGGAGGTAAGCACCTTCTGTGCAGCCGGAGTAAGGCAGCATTTTCCCCCGCCTTCTTTGAGAAACAGATTAGCCAGGCCAGGAATGTCCTCCACCCGTTCCCTCAGCGATGGGATTTTCAGGGTCAGCACGTTCAGACGGTAGAACAAATCCTCCCGGAATTTATGCTCCTTCACCAGCTCAATGAGATTTTTGTTGGTGGCTGCAAATATCCTGATGTTCACGGGAAAGACCCGGTCGCCGCCCAGGCGCATAACCTTACGTTCCTGCAGAACACGCAGCAGTCTGCTCTGAAGGGACATGGGCATTTCCCCTATCTCATCCAGAAAAATGGTTCCATTGTGGGCCAGCTCAAAAAGTCCCATTTTTCCACTTCTCCTGGCGCCGGTAAATGCGCCGTCATCATATCCAAAAAGCTCACTCTCCAGAATCCCTTCCGGAAGGGCTGCACAGTTTACAGCCACAAAGGGCCCTTTCCTCCGGCTGCTGGCATTATGCATGCTCTGGGCAAACATCTCCTTGCCGGAACCTGTCTCCCCCAGCAAAAGTACGGTCAGGTCCGTGTGGGCGTACCGCTTTGCATGCTGGATGCACTGATTCATCTGCTGGCTGCTTCCGCATATGTCCTTAAAGGAGTAGGTTGCCTGGAATCCCTTTATGCCTTTATCCCTGATTTTATGTTCCCCTCTTGTAATGGTCCCCGCATCGTTGAAGGTGATGACCGCGCCCAGTATCTCCTCGTTTTTATATGTCAGGGGAATCATGTCATAGAGAATATCAGCCCCATTGATGGAGCCTGTCTCCTGTATGATTTCCTCCCCGGTCGCCAGTACGTCACAGACCGCCTCAAAGGCAGGAAATACCTCCGTTATGGGCATGTCATAAACGCGGCCGCCCGGATTGGGCAGATAGGGTTTGACCACCCGGTTCATCCAGGTAATATTTCCTTTTATGTCAACTGCTATATACTTCTCATTGGTGGTATTCAGTATGGTCTTAAGCTCCTCCGCCTTTCTGGTCGCCGCCTTGACCGTGGCAATCAGTTTCTCTGCCTCCTGGCACGCATAGGACAGGGACTTGTCCGTCAGCTCAATGCGGACTGCCGGCAGCCCTAATTCCCTTGCATAACGGGTCTGGATAAGGCCGCCCACAATCACGTCCACCCCTTCATCTTTAAGCTTCTGGATCTGATGATAGGTATCATCTGCATCCACGGCAAATATCTGCCGTATATTTACATTCAGGATAGGGTTTAAGCGTTCCAGACCGCTGAGAAGATTGTTATAGCCAATAACACCGATGTTTCTGCCGTAATGGCTGGCCTCAATCAGGGTGTCTGCCATATCCTCAAACGGAATGGGAATTTCCACCACCGGCAGGTCCACTACCTTGCGGATTCGCAAAGCCGTGGCCCCCCGCCCCAATATGACGCTCACCCCGCGCCTCAGCATTTCCGGAACCAGCTCCGGGTCCCATACCGTGACAATTACGTCCTTATCCAATTTTTTGAATATCTGCTGTGCCTGCTCTACAAAATCTTCGCTGAAAGCAGCGTACCAAATCTGGCTCATGGGAAGCCCTCCGATTTTTTATCATGTAGTTACTAAAAGACTATCTATATAATTCTAAACAACCATTCATATTGCATCCTCAGTATAGAATATTTACTCAAATATCTCAAAAAATTCAGCCATGGAACAGCCCAATGCCATTGTAATCTTTTCAAGACTCATAATTGATAAATTCCGTTTTCCATTTTCTACGGATGCAATATAGGTCCGGTCCAGACCTGCCTTGAATGCCAATGCCTCTTGACTTAATAATCGTTCCTTTCTCAATTGGCGTATTCTGTTTCCAACTTCCATTTTTATATCACCAGAAAACTCCATCGCACTCACCTCTTGTAGGTAAGCGTAGCGGAGTGTGACTTATTTATCAACGGACTATAAGTCACATATATCCATACATTTCAAATATTTTATTTCGTCCGGACTAAACTCGTCGAATTTTTTCTGAGAATTACATTCATCTAGTACTCATCATTCCCGACCGCATAACCACTTTAATCCACTGTTTATCTTTCCTAAAACAACATATCTGGTTAAGGAATCCCTGCATTTACAACCGCCAGACAAGCATCAAAAAATGCATGACGCACCCTGAGGCCATCATGCATTTTATTTTAACTACACATTTCTTCCCATCTCATATGCCTGACCCATGGCCGGGGACCCTTTAATCTCTCCCGCCTGCCATGCACCTGTTCCATAAATGATTCCCTTTTCCCTGGCTCCTGTCAGACAGTCCTGCGTAAATCCCCGGAATCCCTCTATGGTGCGCTCCATCATCTTCTGTTCCGTATCCGCGGCAGCCATTATGAAGTAAAAATCTTTATTCTGGATTTCCGTATATCTGGGCACTGTACGGTCAATCAATGTCTTCATCTGTGCGTCCATGGTGTAAAAATAAACAGGGGTGGCCAGCACGATGACATCTGCCTCAACCATTTTATCCAGCACCTCTGCCATATCATCCTTTTGGACACACTTATGAGTTGTGTTACAGACACCGCACCCTTTGCAATATCCGATACTCTTACCCGCCAGAAAAATCTTTTCCGCCTGGTTCCCGGCTTCCTGTGCTCCCCGGATAAACGCATCACATAGGGTGTCTGAATTTCCGCCCTTCCTTGGACTTGCTGATAAAACCAATACTTTTTTACTCATATGTAAATCTCCTCTCATTAAACTTTCTTCCAGTATCTTATCATCTGGAGTTAACTTCAAGTCAAGAAAATTTTCACGTTTGGCTCACGTTTGGCCCCTGTTTGGCTTTAGCTTCCCCTTAGCTCAATATCACCTTCCGCTTCATCCAATAATACACAAACCCGGTACAATCCGCCAGAAACCACCCAATGGGCACTGACGCCCATATACCTGCAACACCGATAGAAGGAACCGCAGACAGGACGTAGGCAAGGACTACCCTGGTTCCCAGCGATATAACCGTCAGAACCACGGACATCTCCGGCCTTCTCACAGCACGGTACAGGCCATACAGCAGGAACAGACAGCCGATACCGCAGTAAAATGTCCCCTCAATCCGAAGATACTGCACCCCCACTGCCAATATTTCGGTTTCCTGTGGCTGTACAAAAATAAGCATAAGCTCCCTTGCAAACACACACACAATGAATGATATCACCAGACAAAACAAGGTGGAAGCAGCGACAGCGCTTTTAACTCCCTTTTCCACCCGGTCATGCCTGCCAGCTCCATAGTTCTGGGCTATGAAAGTGGAAAATGCATTTCCGAAGTCCTGTACTGGCATATAAGCAAAGGAGTCTATTTTCACCGCTGCGGCAAACGCCGCCATGACTGCCGCGCCAAAGCTGTTGACCAATCCCTGGACCATCAATATACCAAAATTCATCACTGACTGCTGGACGCAGGTCAGAAATGAGAAACCGGATATTTCCGCCAGAACCTTCCGGTCCATTTTCATATGGCTTCTGTTTATCCTGAATTCCGGCATTTTTAAAAATGTATACAGGCAGATTCCAATGCCTGACACAAACTGGGAAATAACAGTCGCCGCACCAGCGCCGGCCACACCCCATTGAAAGACCAGAACAAACACCAAATCCAGTCCCACATTCAGGAGGGCTGATATGCCAAGAAATACCAGCGGTATGAAGGAATTTCCCACCGCCCTAAGAAGACACGCAAAATAATTGTACAAGAATACAGCGCTGATACCAAAGAAAATAACCCACAGATATTCTCTCATGAGCCCATAGATTTCCGCAGGTACACATAACAGGCGCATGATTGGGTCTATGAACAGGAATACAGCTGTATTCAGTATCAGGGCCACTGCCGCCACAAGCACGAACGATACAAACATACTGGATTTAAGCATCCTCTCGTTCTTCTCTCCAAAGCGCAGGGAGAATACAGCTCCGCTTCCCATACACAGACCCAGGAGAATGGAAGTAAGGAATGACATCAGCGCATAGGCAGCGCCAACTGCTGCCAATGCCTGCACTCCCAGATACCGGCCCACAATCAGTGTATCTGCAATATTATAAAACTGCTGCAGAAGGTTCCCCGCTATCATGGGAAGTGCGAACCGCAGCATGGTTCCCGTGATGGAACCTGTAGTCAAATCCCTATGCATGTCTCTTACATCCCTCTATGAATGATTGGAATATTTTTCCTGCATCTGCGTCCTCCGGCGGCATGAACTCAGGATGCCACTGTACAGCCTGTATGTATTCCCTGTCAGGCGCATATACTCCTTCCACCAGTCCGTCCTCTGCCACAGCCATGGCCTTAAGCCCGGGAGCCAGTTTCCTGATTCCCTGGTGGTGGTAACTGTTCACTCCCATGGTACTCTTTCCCAAGAGCTTACATAGCGGTCCGTCAGCCGTCAGTTCCACCTGATGGCAGGACCGGCTGTAGGGCGGTTCCATGTGGTGCCCGACGCTGCAGGTACCCTGAAATTGGAACTGCAGGTCCTGAAACAGGGTGCCTCCCATAAGAACATTTATCAGCTGCAGGCCCCGGCAGATTCCAAGCACCGCCTTGCGGTCCTCCCATGCCATGCAAAACACGGTTTGTTCCAGCCTGTCCCGTTCCATACAGGCAGGTCCGCACAGAGCGGTCTTTTCCTCCCCGTATAGGGATGGGTCCACGTCATGTCCACCTGTAAACAGATACCCGCTGCACATACTGTTTATCTGGCGTAAATCCGCCTCGCCACATACAAGCGGCAGTATCATGGGGATTCCCCCCGCCCGGCGGATTCCTTCCATATATCCCGGCACCATCCATATGCTGTCCTTATCCTCGTCATATAATGGTATGATTCCTATCACTGGCTTCATGTGTATTTACCTCGTTTCATGTGTACTTACCTCATCTCTTTATGACTGCGTCTTCATAGCTGTCCTCATCTCATCCTATATATCCGGAAAAAATATTCCCCTTGTTACATTGATGAATGTCCGGCCATTTTCCCCCTTAATCTTATATGCCCTCCCGTGCCAGTACACAGTAGACTCATTGGCCGAGATTTCCACAGTACTGCCATCCTTTTTATGATATGTAACCGTAATTACCGCTTCCCCTTTGTCCGGGGTTCCCAGTTCATAGTTCAGAAAACCAGGTATCTTTGAAGCCAAATCTATTTTGTCCCGGGTCTGAAACAAACGGGGCTCCTGCCCCGCATCTCTGTCCAGAATTTCCACACTGGATATTTCATCCGCATCCGGCAGTCCCATCAGAGGTATGCCGCGAAGCCAGAAAAACAATACACACATGATAATCATACAGATTATGGCCTGTAACATATACTGCCTGAAAATCTTCCTCATCGACGTTCCTCCTTGATTGCTGTTATACCCTATGACGCGCGGTTTCATTACCGCACGGTTTCATTGCCGCACTGTTTTATCGTCACACTGTTTCATTACCATGTTGGTTCAGCATCATCCGGTCCTGCCGCCCTTATCATAGAGACAGTATATCACAGACTTCCAATAATTTACAAACAATATCTCTGTTCGTATTCTGATTAATGCCAATAGCCCTGCTTCCCTCATGTTCCAAGTTCTCCGGGTCTTCCCCGCATACATCCACCCCTATTATACTGCGGCAGGACGCAGCCTCTTTTATGCATGCCAGCACATCCCCCAGCCGGGCCTCTCCCTGGTCCCAATTTGTGACAGCCCAGGATTGGCCCAGGATGTCCTTATCTAGTGATATATACAGGGGGAGTCCGGAGTTCTTCAGATGACTGCTGATGCACCCCGGTATCTTCAATTCCTCTTCCCTGATTCCAATGACCCGTTCCCCGTCAGTTTCCTCCTCCATACATGGCGGTCCTGCCAGATAGACCGTTTTCAATCCCGGATTCGTATCCAGAGCTGACTGAATCCACCCGCCGCATGACAGGATATCTCCAAACATAGGCATCTGCATGTCCGTATGGTGGTCAAATACCAGCAGTTCAAATTCCCCTTCTATCTTATCCAGCCAGATTTTACTCACATAATGGTAATTCCCGGAGTCCAGGAAATGGATTCCCGAGGGCTCCATAAAGCGTATTCTCTTCCTGATGGCTGCTTCCGCCTCCTGGTCACAGTAACAATTGGTGCCCTTTAAATCTTTAAGCTCCAGCCACACAGCGTTCAATCCCCTGTAAAATGACTGTTTTTCATAGGCTCCTGTAAAATTCATAATGACAATCTTATCCCGTGTAAGCATACCGATTCACCGCCTGCCTTTCATACATGCTGTTATCCATATTCCTCATACTGCTGACTAGATTTATCATACTGTATTAGATACTTCTCATACTGCTTTCCTATGATTGTAGCAGATAGGCTCCAAATAAGAAACTATCTGTGTACAAT